>Ga0209525_1000070_pt1 | contig 34567 bp, 34 predicted proteins | sample JacPin_JW_Ref_O1_FD_187958 | JGI IMG/M metagenome (GOLD analysis project Ga0209525, IMG submission 187958) | Forest soil microbial communities from Algoma, Ontario, Canada - Jack Pine, Ontario site 1_JW_Ref_O1 (SPAdes) (version 2) | ecosystem: Environmental > Terrestrial > Soil > Boreal... | reverse complement strand
TATGGGGAGTTACAGCAATGTGGACGATACAGTGCTCAGCGTTCCCGGTGCTCCCTATCGCGGTGTCGCTCTGCGGTCCTTCGACCCGAAGACCCAGCAGTGGTCAATCTGGTGGCTCGACAGCAGGACGCCATCGGAACCATTGGATCCGCCCATGATTGGAGGCTTCCACAATGGCGTGGGCACTTTCTATGGGGATGATACGGTGAAGGGAAAGCGAGTTCGGGCGCGCTTCCTCTGGTCCAACATCACTCCGACATCGGGCCACTGGGAGCAAGCGGACTCGCCAGACGAGGGCAAGACCTGGGAGACGAACTGGGTGCAGGACATCACACGAGTTCGCTGATCGAGGGGATCGACAAACAGAGAAAATGGCATCGTGGACCCAAGGCAAAATTAAAACATTCGAGAATGGATGAGATCGGACTCAAGTTCCACCCGGATGTTGGCCAGTTCTTAGCCCACCCACCTGCACGTAAGTAAACTGTGAACATAAATGTCACAGCTGAAGCCGTGACCCACAAACCCAGGGCGGGATGCCGGCTCTTTCCGAGGAGAATTTCAAATTTGAAGTTGGAAATTTCAGATTGCGCCTACGCGACTAAGTGTTAACGGATTTCACGGCCTCCTTGACCCATTTCTCCAGAATGATCTGCTGACCAGGGGATGTATTGAAGAAACTTAGACCCGCTCCGAGCGGCGCCCGAACGTGCGCTACGCGCGCCCAAGTGTTAAACGATTCCCCGGGAAGTTCGAGTTTAATCTGCACGATGGTTTTTGTAGGAAACTGGTCAACCGATTCGATAAAACAACCCTTCAGGCTTATATCGGACGTTCTGCCAGCAAACTCACGACGCGACAGTGGTTCCAGGATTACAGCCCTCGCAGCAAATGGATAGCGCGGCACTGAGCGCTTTTGGGCGAAGCGTGCACCAGCGTCAATGTCCCCAGGCTGAAGAGGGCGCGATCTGATCATCGGCTTCACGTAAGCCTTTTTCATTTGACCCTATGGGTGGTGAGACCCGACTCCAATTCGTTTCAAGTTTCTTTTAGTGAGATTCCAGGGAGGACACGGCGGTTTCAATTTACTTTGAAGATGTTACCTCTGGCGGTAACTACTTTGGATTAGGAAGCGCGGGCCTGCACGCTCCCGGAGGGGACCCTCAGTAAAGCAAGAGTCGTTTGGATGGAGCCCTTCCAACCAGCGCGCATATTCCGCCGCTTGAAAGGAGCTCCATCCTTTTCGACTTGACCTACTTAGTTTTGAAAACTACTAGTCTTCATTCTGGCCGTCAGCCTGCGGGAGGCACGGATTGCGCCGCGGGCCGCTGGTATTCTGGCCGAAGAACCAATACAAGTTCGACGTACCATATTGTGCATCGCCGCCAAAGTTGTTGATGCCGGGGCCACTGAAATTGCCGAAGACCAGCGTGCAGGTGTCCCCGTCATTGCCGTTGTTGCCGTTGTTGCCGTTGTTGCTGTTATTGCCGTCGTTGCCGCCGTGTCCATTGCCGCCACCACTCTGTGCCACTGCGTAGAACGGATAGAACTGCGCACCCGCCGGTGGGACGACGCACCCGACCCCGTTCGGCTGGCAAGGTTGTTCCGAGGCTGAGACCTCGGTCTCGATCTGAACGATTGGAAATGGCTGGTCGTAGCGGCGAGTAGAGTCAGACAGACTCAAGGGACCGATGCCGTTTCCTGCAACAGAACTGATTGCAACCGAGGTAGCGTGATTGCGCGTACCATCTGGCCAGTCGGTCAAGTACGAAGTCCCGTCAAAATCAAGATCCTCTCCGATGCAGCCAGCGACTGTGGGACCAGGAAAGCATGGCGGGTCGTCGGAGTCGCCATCGGCGGGTTCGAAGTGCCCGATTTCCATCGAGAAGTTGACATTGGCTTGCAGAGCTGCCCAAGAAACGAAGTTGCCAAACTTCGCAGTGTCGAACTCGGGATGGAAGCTAAAGTTGGTTCCCGCGCAGGTGTTCGGATCGGTAGTTTGATAGCCATTGTGCGCGCTGGCGATCATGAACCCGGATTGTCCCGTGGTTAGATCCTCGATGAGGGTCATTACTCCTCCGAAGACGTCCCCCGGCGCGTCCTTCACCGTCACTCGCAGCACGTCACCTTGATTCATCAGCAAGGTTTGGGCGTTCGGGGTGAAGCTCGCAACGGTCAGGTTGTTGGGACCAGGAGGCCCGGTGGGAATCCCATTGCGCTGAATGAAGGCAAAGTTGGTCGTCTCTGTGCAATTCGGATTGAGCATTCCGTTGTCCATGTTTTCGAGACTGTTGATATGCAGAGACGCACACCAGTGAGTGAGATCGCAACTGATTTGGGTGATGAAAGGAGGATTTCCGGGAGGATAGAACTGCATCTCGAGAAACGCGGAGCCTGTATTGTTGGGATTGTTCTCGTCGCTATCCGGAATACACGGACCGCGCACGAAACCCGAATTGGGATCGCAGAGCGCCATCGAGAGCCAGAAGGTGATGAAGTTTTCGAAAGACTGTGTCGCGGGCAGCGGCCGCTCTCGCGGCAACGTGAATTTCCACTGGACGTTGTTACCAGAATGAGGAACTGTCGAGATGAAGCCGATACTCGGCTCGTCATGTCCTACATAATGACCGTTATCATAGCCCCGCTTGCCGTCTTGGCTGTGAAAGTCAGTGCAAACATCCTGTGGTCTGAGCGGTTTTTGAATTTGGCTGTAACCATTACAATCCAAACCCCCGACCGGCTTGAGCGACTGCGCCGGTGAAGATGGCGACAACATCAACAAGCCCAGCGCTGCACCAACGAGAAACACCCCTCGAATTAGTGACATAGCACACACCTCCCTCTCTGAATTTAACAACGTGATATTTGAAGAGCTTTTCTTGCTGACGCCTGCGTCCCCAATCTTCCGAGGACGCACGGTCAGACTTAGGTTTGGTTGGACGTGACTGTATAAGTATTGCTTGGCGCTGGCATGCGAATACACCTAAGAACAATTCTAGTCAATCCGTAATTCCGGGTATTCCGTCGATCCGGTGTTTTCTTACTGCGCGTCGCAGAGACTTTATGGCGCAGTCACAAGCGGCAAAGCGTCAACAACCGCGCTCGAAGGCTCGACGGAAGCGGCGCAGTTCCATGCGGCCGTTCCAAAGTCGAGCGAGAAGCTCAGCGCGCGGGTGGCAGCCGACTAAGACTGCATCATCGCAAGGTTTGGAGAGCAGACAGGCGGGGCTGAGATTCAGCTCCGCCTTTTTTTGGGTTGTGATGGCGACTCGAGAAAACGAAGAACCCAAAACACACCCTTCGCCAGCACCGCGAAGGATGGGGCACCCGAAAAGTCTAGGGCAGTCCTGAATTCAACGGCTGGACCACCCAGAGAGCCGGGGTTCAGTTCTGCTAGAATCGCGGCTTAGAGGAAACCAGAATGCGGCGACTCTATCTGGGAATTATCTGTGGGTTGGTTTTTGGCGGTGTTGATACCGCGATGATGATTCCCATGAGCTTCCCCGACAAGCGAGCCGCGATGCTAGGCGCATTCATCGCTCGCTTCGCGCTCGGATTCGTTATCTGCAACATCAAACTCCCGTGGGCGGGCTGGTTTGCCGGATTACTCCTTGGCATCCTGTTGAGTCTGCCCGACGCAATGATCACCAAAGCCACGATTCCAATTATCGCGTCTGGCGCAGTGGGCGGCACGATCATCGGATGGATCGCCTCGAAGTACGGTCGCTAAAAAAAGTAAAGCTTGCCTCCACCCGCATCGCCAACCGACACAAAGTTTTCTACATCCGTCTCAAGAAACCAAAATATCATTACGCGTTTTGATATTTAAACTCATTTGTTATCCCACCCTAGAGGAGGAGATCCGATTGACACCCTGAGAACGCGGAGCGTATGGTCGATTTGAAGGGCTTTAAAGGGGAGATTATCGGCTTAAGAGGAGTATTCATGACGCCTCCAGCGCCTTTGCAGAAAATCATGCTGATCGTCCTTTCCTTGGCCTTGATCGTCGCAGGAACCCCCGCACCCCTCGCCGCTCAAACGCCGCAATCGTATACATCACAAGAGCTCGACAAACTGGTGTCCCGAATAGCGCTTTATCCCGATCCTCTGCTTGCCCAAGTTCTTGCCGCGGCTACCTTCCCGGACCAGATTCCCGACGCGGCAAAATGGGCGGATGAACATCACTACCTCAGGGGCGACGATCTGGCGAGAGCCATTGCTGCGGACCACCTGCCCTGGGATCCCAGCGTACAAGCGTTGCTCCCATTTCCTTCCGTCTTGCAAATGATGGCGTCCGATATGAACTGGACAACCGAGTTAGGCAACGCCTTTCTCGCTCAGCAGCAGGACGTGATGGATGCGGTTCAAAGAATGCGGAAAAAAGCCAGGGACTACGGCTACCTGCGAAGCAATGCGCAGGTGGTGGTTTCAGGCGATCCGTATGTCACTATCGTGCCGGTGAATCCAGACTTCATCGTCGTTCCTGTTTATGATCCTGTTGTCGTATTCGCCCCGCCTCCACCTGGATTCTTTGTTGGCGGCGCGATCGTGTTCGGGTTTGGCGTCACGCTAGGCTTTGCATTTCGCCCCTGGGGCTGGGGAACCACTCGCTTCGTGTGGGATCGGCACGAAGTGTTCATCGCCAATGCGCGTTGGGAGCGGAATTGGGTCAATCGCGCGAGTTACGTTCATCATTACGATGCCGCGTTTCATCGTTGGACCGGGGCTCGCGGTGTGGAGCAACACGAACTGATACGGCGTGACGACGCTGAACGCAACGCAGCTCGTTTGGGTCATGCACGCCCACCCGAGATACACCACGCAGCGCCGGGCCATCACCACTAGTTTTAGGCGCGCTCTGCCCCAGCTTTTCCGAGCGTCAGCCTATGGCTTGCTCGATGCTAGCGGAGAAGTTTGCCTTAGGCCTCGTTGAAAACAGCTCTTCACAGCAAACTGGAGCGGCTCTATGAACGGCCTTCTAAAGCAGGCGATGTCGCTTTCACTCGTCGAGAAGTCCGTCGCTGCGGTTGTCGGCATTTTGCTTATTCACGCCACTTTTCGTGTCCTCGAACAAACGCTGCCACGCCGGTTCGGCCGGGCCAATTCTCGCTATCGGGTCCGCAAATTTATCGTTTTCTCTGGTTACATCACGATTCTGCTTTTTCTCGCACTGCTCTTTGAAGATCACTTAGGGCGCCTCAGCTTCGCCATTGGGATAATCGGGGCGGGCGTCGCTGTCGCTTTGCAAGACGTGCTGGCTAGCATCGCCGGCGCCTTCACCATCGGTTTCTCAAAGCTGTACATGGCGGGCGACAGGATTCAGATCGGCGATACAAGAGGCGACGTGATCGATATCGGTCTCCTGCGAACCACTATGATGGAAACAGGGAACTGGGTCAGCAAGGATAAGTACAACGGTCGAATCGTTCGCGTTCCTAACAGCGCCGTCTTAAAAGGGCCCATTTTCAACTACTCGCAAGGGTTCCAATTTGTCTGGGACGAAATTAAGGTGGTTCTCACAACCGGCAGCGATTGTGAGCTTGCGACAAACATGCTTACACGAGTAGCCACGGAAGTGATCGGGGATTATCTGGCCGAAGCGCAGATTTCGTGGAAAGCCGTGAGCGACTATTATGAAACCGTAAATCCTTCGTTAGAGCCTGCGATCACACTCGTAGTGAACGGTGGAAAGCTGGAATTCGGCGTCAGTTACATCGTCGACTACACCAAACGCAGCGCCGTGGAAGATCAGCTATTCAGGAAAATTGTACAGGAAGTCGGGAATAGCAACGGCAAGCTCGTATGGGCTGCCACTCTGGCTGTCGCGATTCCCGCGGCGACGCTGAGCGCGACCGCACCGCAACCGTCGTCCGCCACCGAGGGGGCGGCAAAGGCGGCGACCTCCAATTAAACGGAATCACTGGGCAGGAGGTACTTCACAGACGGGTGACCCACTCTTCGCGGTCTTTGCGAAGGGTGGGATGGGGTTTGACTTACTGTCGGTATCGAAAATCTCAAACGCAGTTATCGATCATTATGCGAGGAGCAGTCCGCACGCCCCCCAATGAGATTTGTTTTGAGGAATCGATGGGTATAGGCTGTGTGGATGCGTTTGTCGTTTCACGGTTTCAGGACAGCGATGGCCGCCGGACTTTCTCTTTGGCTGGCCGCCCTGGCGTGTCTGGTAGGCTGCACGATTCCGATCCTCGCGAATGCGGGGTCGATCCAAGCGACGACAATCCACAACACGAGATCGCTCCACGAGACGACATCGATCCGCGAGAATTCAGCCGGGCAAGACCAGCCGGGCCAGCCGGATCTGATGGCGGGCATGGCAAATTGCCCTCACCATTCCGGTGGAAACGCTCCGGCGAGACCGGGTCCCGCGAAATCAGCGCCGACCAAATCAAATACCCCGAAGCGCGTTCCGGGCGGCGGGATGTCGTGCTGTCCGGTGGAAGTAACTGTCGCTTCGAAACCGGACACAGTAAGGCTCGAAATTGCTCCGGCGGGCAATTTCGTTCTGGCGCCCGACCTTCGTTTGACGACAATTCGGTTTTTTCATTCGCTGGAATTTGTTCCGCCGGCCTGGCACAGCGGCAGAGACACACTCCTCGAAACACATCTGCTTCGCATTTAGAAGTCACTCCCTGAAGTTTGCCCCGGTGGACCGCCGATGGCATTGCCAACGGCCGACAAAAACCGCATTTGATTTTTCCAAGGAGAACATCCATGAAGAAGATCAGGGCAGTGGTGTTGATGGCAGTGATCGCGCTCGGCTTTGCAGGAGCGGTGAAGGCGGCGAACGCAGCATGTTGCGATTCCGCCGACTGTTGTGCCTCCTGCGACGGGTGCTAGAAGCAGGTAGTTGAATGAGGGAAGGCGCGGGCCGTTTGGTTCGCGCCTTCTCTATGTGCCCAAAAAACCACACTTCCCCACTATTCATGGTCCGGTTCCGTCGGAGCGCGACCTTCTGATCCAAAACCGCAGACCCAGACAACCTCTCCCCCTCCGGCAGCGTCCACCCTTGTAGGTAGCATTGAAAGGGCCGCGCAGAAACGGCCCAAGGAGGCATTGGCAAAAATCCGCTGGCGCTGGCCAGCTGACGAAAATCGAGGATCTCCCGCCTCGAAAACCAAGCGCTCGCGTCCTGCGGAACGCAAACAAACAAAAGGACAACCCAGACATGACTGCCAGAACCGCCACGCGAATCAGCCAGCCAGATTCACGCTGCGTTCCCAACAGGAACGCCGTGCTCAACAAGAAAAACGTCGTTGCCCTGCCGCGACTACCGCTTGCGCAGCTTCACCCGCGCAAGCACTGCCGCGGGACTTCCGCGGCCAGAATCCGAAAGGCCGGTCGAATCCTGACCGCACCGCTGCCGCAGCTTCAGCCGTGGCTGTTCTCAACAAAAAACGGGGTCGACGCGCCACCACCACTTGCGCAGCTTCATCCGCGCAAGGCACTGCCGCGAGTCTCCCTCGCGGCCAGAATCCGAAAGGCCGGTCGGTGCTTGACCGCACCGCTTGCGCGGCGTCATTCCGAGCGGTCCTCAGCGTGTCGGCGTCCGCGTCCCGCAGAGCGCAAGCGCACGCTCAGAAGTTAATCGACGGTACCGCGATTAAAAGTCGCGCCAACCGCCGCCGTTTCAGCAATTTGCAAATTTCTAATCGGCGGTAAAAGGGGCCTAAGGAGATGCAACAAGTCGACAGATTCGGAGCCACAAATATGCACTTCGCGCCCAACGCGCGAAGCAACTCCCGCCCTCGCTCGCTGCCGCAGTTTCTAATCGCGAATCCGCGATTAGAATTCAGCTCAAACAACAGAAAGCAAGCCCACCTGAGAATTTCTAATCGAGAACCGATGGCAGTTTCTGCCCTCAACGGGAAGCGCAGTGCGGGAGCGATCGCCGTGTCAGCATCTTCGCAAATGGCGGAATGTTGGCACCCAATCGCAATGGCGATGAGATTCTTTCGCAGCAAAGTGCTTCTTTCCATGCAGATTGATGGGCTGGCAGCTCGGACCCCGAAATGCTGATAAGGAACTTGGAAAACCGGAAGCCGCCGCGCAAATCGGGGCCAGAATTGCAAAAAAGGAGAAATACAATGGACGATATCAACGACCCCACTAACGAGACGCCGTACGGACAGACCGAGGGCGGAGCTGCAACTGCAGCGCGCAGAAAGCTTTCAGAAACAGCTGCCGAAGTTAAAGAGAAAGTTGCCGACTTCGGCCGCAAGACACTCGACAACATCGACGAATCCCGGAAAAGCACCGCGGGCGCCTTGCACCAGACAGCAGCGAAACTGCATTCAGGTGGAGACCAACTCTCCAGCGCAGCGCATACGGCCGCTGACCAAATCTCAGGCGTGGCGCACGATACTGCGGACAAGCTTCGAACCGCCGCAGACTATATCCGCGAGACGGACTTGAAGGCTATGGGAGAGGACCTAAAGGACATCGTAAAGCGCTATCCGGGACCGGCGTTGGCCGCCGCGGCTCTGCTGGGCTTCATTGTGGCGCGTGGCTTTCGTCGCGACTAACGAAATCGGAATCGGAAAAGAGGCTGCTCATGACCGCGCCACAAATGCAGCGATCCCTGCCGGAAATATTGGAGGACATCGCCTCGAATCTGACGCAGATCGTCCGAGCTGAGTTTCGGCTGGCCAAGACTGAACTGAAAGAAGGGGCGGAAAAAGTGGCAGGGCCAGGCGCCGCGCTGGGTGCAGGTGTGGCCTTGGCGTTTTACGGATTGGGGTTTTTGTTTCTTGCCGCTGTGTACGCGCTGTCGTTGGTGATGGCAGGTTGGCTCGCCGCGTTGATCGTGGGCGGTGTGTTAGCAGTCGCGGCAGGAATTTTGATTGGCGCCGGTGGAATGAAATTGAGGCGGGTAAATTTAGCACCCGACAAAACGATTCGAACGTTGGAGGAGGACGTGCAATGGGCGAGACAACAAATCAAATAGAGTGGGAAATCGCGCAGAAGCGAAGTGAGCTGAGCGATAATTTGATCGAGTTGAAGAAAAGGGCGAAAGCAGCAGTCGCTTGGCGCTCGCAGGTTGAAGAACGCCCAGGAACGATGCTCGCTGTTGCATTCGGCGGCGGCATCTTGCTTTCAGCACTGTTCAGCGCGCTGCGAGGACCAGCGAAGGTTTATCCGGAGCGACCGTCGGGCAATGGCGTCGAATTCGATAGGTCGGCCTTCAGGGCTTCGTCCCAATCGCCGAGCAAGCTGACCAGTGCGGCGCGAAAGAATCTAGATGCCCTCGGCGGAGCGCTGCTCGGCATCGCGGCAACACGCACGTCAGGTATCCTGGAGGGAATTCTCCCCGGATTCCAAAGTGAATTTGAACGAGCGAAGAACTCGCAGAGCCAAATCTAAAAGCCGCAGAAAGTAGACGACCCAGAGTCGGGCTACTGAGCACACACTGACGCGGGTCGACCCCCATCTGGAAACAGAGACGAAGATCACGGCGATCATCTTTGACATGGACGGAGTCCTCATCGACTCTGAGCCCGCACATAAGCTCGCTAAGGAGCGGGCCTTTGCCAAGTTCGGAATCGTCCTGCCCGAAGCGGTTTACGAACGGTACAAAGGGAGACCTGACGAGACGATGATGAATGAGGTCGGGCGTTCCATTCCCGGCAGAAAACTCGACGTTGACGAATTGCTCCGCATCAAGCATTCAGAATTCGAGGCAATCGAACAAATGGCGGCGCCCATCGAAGGCGCTAAAGCGCTCGTGAATTGGGCTAAGAGCAGGTTTCAAGTTGCACTCGCAACCTCAGCGACCCCAAGAAATAGGCAGGTTGCTCTTTCCGTGCTCGGTCTGGCAGATACGTTTGATTTCGTGGTGGACGCATCGGGATTTTCTCGCCCCAAGCCAGACCCGGAAATTTTTCTCACCGTGATATCCGGGCTGAAGGCTGTTGCAGCCCAGTGCCTGGTCGTCGAGGACTCTCTGAATGGAGTGATCGCTGGCAAAGCCGCTGGCTGTTGCGTCGCGGCTATCACCACGTCGTTTCCGGAGGATCTCCTTTTGAAAAATGGCGCGGACCACGTGGTCGTGCGCTTAAAGGAGCTCCGTGCATTGCTGGAAACTCAAACTCTGGGTTGAGTGACGGGCCGCGCGAATCCCTGACAAGCGGGCGGGTGGCTCCCCCTTCTTTGCACGCTCGGTATCACAAAGTAGTCTTAACCCACCACCATTTCCTTCCGGTAGCGCGGCGAATCGGGACTTGAACTCACTTCGCCTCGATCGAATTTCTATTGAGACCCACCATGCTTTACAATTTTGCTGTTAGAACAAGCCGTGCGGAGAATCGGCATGAACAATCTCGACCACTTGTTACAGCGCAATAAAGAATTTGCTGCTCAGCAGTCCGCTGCTGGCGCGCTAATGCCCTCACTTCCGCGGGCACTGCCCAAGGTAAAGGCGATCATCATCGGTTGTGCGGATATGCGTGTGGATCCGGCTCATGTCCTTGGAACTCAACCGGGCGAGGCTGTCGTGCTGCGCAACATCGGCGGCCGAATCACCCCGGCGTTGCTGGAGCAGTTGGGCCTACTGGGGCGAATCGGTGAGGTTGCCGGAGAGATTCCTGGGGGCGGCGGAGAGTTTCACCTTATCGTGCTTCAGCACACCGATTGCGGCATCACTCGCCTGGCCGGCGACCCAGCCATGCTGGCACGCTATTTTCAAATATTGGAAGGCGAACTCAAGACAAAAGCGGTCACCGATCCCCGCGCGGCGATTGCCGTCGACGTTGCTGCGCTCCGCGCGATTCCCGCATTACCGGGCGGGTGGCTCATATCAGGCCTCGTGTACGACGTGGCGACCGGACTTGTTGAGATCGTCATACCGCCGGCGCCGATCCGTACTCCCTAGATATCCATTCAGAAAAACGTCCAGCCCACCCGTCGGTTCTAGTTATTCTGAATCTTTATCTCGTGGGTCAAGACGGACTTCCAGCCCCCGTCCTTCCAAACCAATACGTCGGTTTGGCGCTCCGTCACGTCGAAGGGTTTACCCTGGAGCACGCCTGAGGTTTGAACCTTCGTCGTCACCAGTGCGACGTCTCCGTAGAGACGCACTCTCGGTTCCGAAATTTCGAATGTTTTTCGAGTTAAGAAACCCGACTTTATTCCATCGGCGAAGACCGACTTCCCTTCGGCTACAGCGCCAGAGGTAGCGATAACAATCCAGTCATCCGCCAGGGAGCGTGCAATTCCATCCGCTTCATTACTCGCCATCGCCCGTGCGATTTCCTGTTCCGCTGCCAGCGCGTTCTCCGCAGTCGGTCCCTCCGCGGGCTTTGCCTTAGATGTGGCTACAGAGGCGAAGAGCAAACCGACCACCAGCCCGAGCACGAGCCCCAACACCCCCATGAGCGGACCCTGCCGCATCGCGGCACATCCGTGCGATCGCATTATGGAACCTCCCGGTTTTATGGTGCCTACGCAAAGATCAGCGGCTAGCAATTCTCAGACGGATTCAGCCGGAAAAGGTCACCTACGGCGTCGTTGTTATCTGAGTGAACGGTAGCGTTCCGCCAGGACCGGCTCGGAACTGGCGATCACGCGATTCCGTCCTTCTCTTTTGGCCTGGAACATTCTTTCGTCGGCCATCTCTCTTATCTCTCTCATCTCTTCCATCTTGTTTTAGGCCGCAGCACCAGGAATTCTTCACCGCCGTATCGAGCCGTGGTGTCCGACTGCCGGCAGGAATCCCGCAGCATCTCAGCCAGCTTCCGCAGCACCATATCGCCGGTCGAGTGGCCATGATTGTCGTTCAAGGACTTGAAGCGGTCCGCGTCGATCACCGTGAGCGTCAACGAGTGGCAAGTGGTCGAGCCATATCAGGCCTCGTGTATGACCTGGCGACCGGACTTGTTGAGATCGTCATATCGCCGCGCCCGTACTGCGTAAACACAATTCGATCGAGTAGCGATCTGAGGGCTGCATATCGAGTTTCACCTCAATAGTTAAGGTGCTTATCGGGCCCGAAGAATCGCTATGCGGGATTCACGGTCGGATGTCTTTTGTGCCATTCGCTTTTGCGTTCATAGGCATAAGCCAGCGCCAGCACTGTTGACTCCGCAAACGGGGCACCTACGATCTGGAGGCCAATCGGCAGGCCAGAAGTCGTGAAACCGCAAGGAATAGAAATCGCCGGCAGCCCCAACACATCAAAGGGCGACGTGTTGCGAATGCTCACGGCAGTGGGGCTGGCAGACTCAGTAATCAAAACTGGCGGACTCGGTAGCGTAGGCGTGACCAGGAGATCCACGGTGGCAAACACCTTCTTGATTTCTCGCCGAAGCAGATCGAGTTCACGGCGAGCCTGCGCGTAAGCCGAAGCTTTAATCTCCGCGGAATTCCGTACGATCCGCTCGCGAGTGGCAGCCTGATATTTCTCTGGAGATTCGGCGATCCATTGCGAGTGGTAAGCATAACCTTCGACACCCCGCACCTTGGCGTAGATCTCATCAACGGGAATGCTCGTTGACGGAAGTGCGATCTCACTTATGGTTGCCGTCAGCTCGCGAAGTAGCTCGATGGCGGCCTCAACTGCTTTCGTAATTTCCGGGTCCAGAGCATCGAAAAACGGCGTTCGCGGAATGCCCAAGCGCAGTTTCGAGGTCTCTATCTTCAATAGACTGCGATAGTCAGGAACCGGCACTTCTGCAGTCGAGGGGTCTAGCTCGTCATAACCGGCAATCACGCCCAACATTAGGGCGACATCCTCAACTGTCCGACACAGAGGACCGACGTGGTCCAAAGTCCAAGAAAGGGGCACCACCCCGCGATTGCTTACGCGGCCATAAGTGGGTTTGAAGCCCACGATCCCGCAATAGCAAGCGGGAATACGAACGGATCCAGCCGTATCCGTTCCCAACGATCCAAAACAGAGCCCGGTTGCGGTGGCGGCGGCTGAACCGCCGGACGATCCACCCGAAATCCGATCAAGTGCCCATGGATTATGTACTGGCCCGAAATAGCTGACGGAAGAGCTGCCGCCGTAGGCAAATTCGTGGAGGTTCGTCTTGCCAAGTAGAATAGCACCCGCGTTCTTCAACCTCCGGACCACTTCAGCGTCTTCCGAGGGGACGCGGTCTTTGAACAACGCACTCGCCGCGGTGGTGCGAATGCCAGCGGTGTCTATGTTGTCCTTCAATGCGATGGGAATGCCGTGGAGTGGTCCCCGCCACTTCCCCCGCAATTGCTCCGCTTCCATCGCACGCGCGCTTTCAATCGCTTGATCTCTCGTCACGGTAATGAAGGCATTTAGCGCGGAGCCGTAAGTTTCAATGCGTTTTAGGCAAGCCTGAGTGAGGTCGACGGGCGATACAGCTTTGCGGCGAACCATCTCCGAAGCTTCCTTCAACGTCAAGCTGGCCACGTCCTGCGGTTCAACAGAGGCGGGCTTCAGAGCCAAACCAACGGAAGCCGTTGCGGCAGCTACAAGAAAGCTTCGCCGACTGTGAAGGTGAGGTTCCATTTCGAAGATGCGTGGCACGTTACCTGAAGGACGGGCGCAGCACAAGGATGCGAACGCTGCAAACGCTGCAACTACTCTGGCCCGCGGGAATGGGTGCGAGAGCCACTCCCGAATTACAGCCCTCGCACCGTCTATCTCAGTCTGGGATAGATGGTGGTAAGAGGATTTCTGGACATCTATCCCGGCCTGGATCAGGAATTTGTGTCCTGATCATCTCAGCCCCCGTTCTTGCATTGGCACGGTAGAGAGAAGATACTCTGCCGATGTCTGTTTCCAACTGGACACGAAACCTGCTGAGAAGGCCTCACTTCTACTTTTCGATTGCCTTTCTGGTCGCCGTCTTCGGTTTTTGGCCGTCCTTTTTCAGCAAGCTCTCCACCACAGATTCTGCGCACTTGATTCACGGTGTCACGGCAACCCTCTGGATGAGCGTGCCGATACTTCAGTCTTGGCTCATAACTCATCATAGGTTCGTGCTTCACCGGCGAATAGGTTGGGCGTCTCTGGTCGTTCTGGCTCCACTCCTCGTCATAAGCGGCTTGCACATGGTTCAGCTGATGATCGTCCGCTATCAGCAGACGAATGCCATCCGACTCCTGAAATTTGCGTTTTTGGACATCTCCGCGATGACGCTGTTTGTTGTCTTTCTCTGCCTCGCGGTGTGGCGCATTCGCAGCAATGACGTGGACGGCCACACGCGCTACATGGCGGGTACTGTGCTCTTCGCGCTGGAACCGGCACTGGAGCGGATTTTCGTGTTTTACATTCCCGGAGTCTCTGGATTTGCGGCCGCGCTATATTTCGCACTTATCGCGATGGAGGTAATTCTCGGGACGCTCTTGTTCTTTGAGTGGCGCCGGGGGAGGATTCGCTTACCTTTTGCCATGGCGCTCGGATTCTTCGTAGCGATGCACATTCTAATGGCGCCGGTCGCTATGTCTGCTGCATTTTCGAAGTTTGCGATCTGGTTTGCAAAAATCTGAGACATTCCCGCAACGCCCGGGAACCCTCACTGGACACCTTAACGCGCCGCTGACCCCGCCGGCTAGCCTTCCGCCAGAACCGGCTCGGAACTGGCGATCACGCGATTCCGTCCTTCTTTTTTGGCTTGGAACATTCTTTCGTCGGCCACGGCAAAAAGCTCTCTCTCATCGCTTCCATCTTGCGGGAAAGTCGCCAACCCGGCGCTGATGGTCACCTGTGCTTTTTCGTCGCCCCGAGACCGGGGCAACGCGAACGCCGTGCTTGCGACCAACTCGCGTAGCGATTCCACCTTTTGTCGCGCCGCCTCGATATCCGTTTCGGGCAGCAGCACCACGAATTCTTCACCGCCGTATCGCGCCGCGGTATCCGACTGCCGGCAGGAATCCCGCAGCAACTCGGCAATCTTGCGCAGCACCATATCACCGGCCGAGTGGCCATGATTGTCATTCAAGGATTTGAACCGGTCCGCGTCGATCACCGCCAGCGTCAATGGGCGTCCGTAACGGCCGGAGCGGCTCAGCTCAATCGCGAATCGTTCCTCGAAGTAGCCGCGGTTGAAAAGGCCGGTCAACGTATCGCTCGTCGCCGCCAGCAACAGCTTCTGGCTGCGTGACACCAGCGCCAGGCTCAGCAAGCAAGCCGTCGCCATCATAATCAATCGCGCAATTTCATTCGACCAGCTGAATAACCCGTACGGATAGGGCGAGTAGATCGCGTTGTTGAGGTCCCAATGCGTATCCGCGTAGTAGACGATCGCAAAATATTCAACCAGCGCCAGCACGCCCGCGGTGATGCAGATGCGCTTGTCATAACGCAAGCTGCTCGCGCCGATCGCCAGAAAATAACCCTCAAAGACAACCTTGCTGTTCACCGCGGTGTGCGGCTGGTTGAGAATCAGAAATACGGCTAGCGCGCAGCTGATTTGCGTCACGTCGTAGCTGCTGCTCGCAAAACGCAGCCAGGACGGATTGTAGTTTCGCGAAATCAGCACGTAGACCACTGCGGCCACAAGAAAGGTTCCCGCCCCCAAGCTGAGGCCGACGAGACCTTCCTTCGGATCTGGTGGAAAGAAGAAAACGTCGATCAGCGGTATCAGTAAGAGCAGGCCCGCCAGCGACAACCGGATTTTTGCCACCAATAGCTCGCCCGCCACCGCGGCTTCCGCCATCACCGGATCTGGCTGCGACCAAAGCGACTTCAAAAAGTGCGAAAGTTTATGTTCGTTCATGAAGGGGTGTCCGCGATTCCAAATCGGCGTTCTCCGCGGAACTTGGAGTTGCGCGCGCGCCAGGAGTTGCGCGGACCAAGAATTGCGCGGGACTGGGTACAACAAACAGCGTAGAGGCAATCACGTAGCCTGTAACCAGAAATGCGCGCCAGCCGTTCTCAAAACGGCAAGGCCCGTCACAAGCTGGTATCGGCTTCAGCGAGGCTCGAATGCGAAAGCCGATCCGCCGGGACCGGCCCTCGCATGAGAAAGGTTCGGGTTTACAAAGGGCTTTGCGTTACTTGGCGGTGATTACGCCAAACAATCCAGTGAGATTATTGTCGGGACCAGCCGTGAAGAACAGTTGGTTGGTGGCGCCATCTGCCGCGGCTCCGCCACCGAACTCGATTCCCCAGAGCTGATCGATCTGGATCACTTCATTGTTGACGTCCTTCATGGTGCCCACGAATTGGCCGGTTACGGCATTGAAAGCATTGATCGTGCCGGTATTGGTGTTGTTCGAGACCAGCAAAGTGTTACTGAACTCTCCGAAATTTTTGGGGGCGATGGCGAAACCCCAGGGCTGATTCAAGGGTGCGCCGTGCGTAAGTTGCTTGAGGAGCTCGCCGTCTTCGGTATAGATGTCAATGAACCCGCCGGCAGCGCCCGAAGAGCTGGCGAACGAGACATAGACGAGGCCGCCGAAGTCCTGAATGCCGAAGGGAGCGAAGCCGGCAGGAAGTGTGGTGTCGGTAAACGACTTTACCAATTTGAAGGTGCCGTCGTAGATGTCCACCTTGTTGTTCGCGTTGTCGGCGGCGAGAAGAACATTCCCGGACGCCTTGCTGGAGATAGCCAGACCCGTGTATGAGGCGCCCGGAGTGGTGACTTTAACGATGGCTGCATCGCGATTCACCTGCGGCGCCCAACCGCTGATTGTGCCGTCGAGAGTGGCGAACAGGAAGACAGCAGCGAATCCCCTGATCTTAAACTCGGGCGATCCGTTGAACACGATTCCAGTGGGCGTACCAGGGCCGTCGCCACCTGCGGTAGGAATCAAAACATTGAGAGGCACCTTAGTTCCATTGGCGTCGTAGAGTGTTGACCAGCCTGAAGTATTGTCGCTAATCCAAAAAGGTCCGTTCGGCGGGTAGACCAGGCCCCAAGCATTCGCCATCAACGGATCTGTGACTTTTGCGGTTTTCTCCTGGTTCGAAACCAGGTTGGTCACCTGATACTGTGCACGGGCCAGGCTGGGACCAAATAGCAGTGCCAGGGCGAGGCTCGCCGATAGAACGATGGTGCGGTGTTGCATGCAGGGTTCTCCTTTGAAGCGGCCAGTTGGAAGTTCGGGGGCTGGGACCGGGGGTATTTCTGGTCCACTTGAGGAGAATAATAACACCACAGCAAAAGCTGCCTTGCAACAGAATTGTTGCGCCGAGTAGTTTTACCCGGGAAGAATCAAGATTCCTGGCGAACGCGACCCGATGCGACTTGCCATTCCCGAAGCAATCCACACCACCGAGCGACTATAGGTTCTCTTGAATGAAGCGGGGACTCAGGTGCACGTCGACTTGCACCAGCGGAGAATCACCAAGCGCCTTGAAGCTGTGGATCTCGCCCGCTTTGATGACAAAGATATCCCCAGCGCCGCCCTCGAAGGTCTGGCCGTTGACCGTCCACACTCCGCGGCCTTCGCGGATGAATTGGATCTCGTCATAAGGATGCCGATGCGGACCCGGCCCGGAGCCGGGCTTCCCATGGAACAGGAACACCGAAACACCGGTGTCGCCTTGTTCCGTTCCGACAAACTCATGCGAACTACCAACAAAAGGAAGGTTCTCTTGCCGTATGTGATGCATGCTCATCGTCCTCCCGCGAATTGGATGAGTGTGGCTGGAATAAGGCTTCCGGGATGTGAGTCCGGGACAGATGGCTACGAAGTGGTGAAGACCAGCGCCTCACCGGCACGGTATGCTCCGACACGATTTAACAGGCGATCACACTCTATTCGTCGACGAATATTTCGGGAAACTTGTCCCGAACATTGGAGCTTTGCTTTTCGATTGATCTTCGGTCGCTTCATCCTGAATGACGTCCCAATGCTCGACAAAGATTCTGTTTTGAATGCGCAGAATATCTGCTGCAATCCAGTTGACGGGCAGGCCGAAGTTCGAAAATCGTCCGTGGACGATTACAAAATCTGCGTCGGCCACGATCGTTCCTGGCTCGTACTTGAGCGTTGGCGGAAGGCTCTTGACGAGATTGAACAAGCCTTCACGACCTGGCGCGATATGGGCGCTGTGCTGGATGTATTCGGGAGACCAGAACTTCTCAGCTGCTGCGTAGTCGCGCTTGTTGAACAGAGTGTCGAAGGCTTCCAGAACAAGGAGTTTATTTCGTGATTCGATCTTCTCACCCACCACGTTCATTTTTGCCACTTGGCCCTCTCCCATTTTCCCTCCGTGCAATTTCAGTTTAGCGCTGGCTGGCCGTAAGGTTCCTAGAGTTTCGATCCACCGTCGACCGGAATACTCGCTCCCGTGATCCATCGCGCCGCGTCCGATGCCAGAAACGCGACGACGTCCGCAACGTCTTCCGGTTTGCCGACTCGTTTCAATGCCTGCATTCCAAGAGCGGCCTCGCGGCCTGCATCAGTCCTTGTAAAATTCGACATATCCGTGTCGATCACACCAGGTGCGATTGCGTTTACGCGAATACCTTGCGGACCAAGAATGGCAGCCCAGTTTTTGACCAGAGTCTCCAAGGCTCCTTTGGTTGAGGCGTAGGCAAGGAGCGAGGGGTTGTTCAAACCGGGCTTGCCAACTACGGCGTGCGCCCCGAGCGATGAGATCACAATGATGTTTGAGCCTTCACCGAGGACGGGCAGAAGTTGCTGCACGAGAAAAAACGGGCCTCGGACATTCGTCGCAAAAAGGTTGTCAAAGTCGGCCACCGTGTGGTCTTTGATGGTTGCGGCCTTGGTGATTCCGGCGTTAGAAACCAGCACATCCAATCGCTCTCCAACGATCGAGCGGACTTGCTTCGCGAGCAGTGTCGCTCCATCTGGACTTCCCAAGTCCGCTTCCAGTGTCTCCGCGCGTCCGCCTTTTGAGCGGATACCGGCGACGAGAGATTCCGCATCCTGCGCCGAACGGCCATAGTGGACCAAAACGTGTGCACCCGCGTTGGCCAGGGCGAATGCTGTAGCGCGGCCAATTCCGCGCGATGCGCCTGTTACCAGCGCGGTTTTGCCTTGAAGCGTAGCCATGATGTTGACCTCTCCCCCGCCAAATTCACGACGCTGGCGCGAGCGCGAGGGCTGCTGTCGCGCAGTCGATATTTGATATGGGTTTAGTCGGCGATCATTCCGCCGTCTACCGGGATGGAGGCACCAGTCATGTACGAAGCATTCGGCGAAGCAACAAAGGCGATGACGTGAGCGATCTCCTCAGGAGTTGCCAGACGCTTGACGGGTACTGTCGAGACGAGCGCCGCTTTGTTTTGATCGGTGCTGGTGAAGCGTGTGAGCATGCCCGTATCCGTAGTGCCCGGAGCGACTACATTTACTCGAACTCCGGTTCGCGCGACTTCGAGTGCAGCGGATTTAGTCAGCCCTTCCACCGCATGTTTGCTGGCCACATACACGGATGCGTAAGCAGCGCCGATGCTTCCATAGGCCGACGAGACATTCACGATGCTCCCGCTTCCCTGTGGCAGCATCGCCCGCAGCTCGTGCTTCATGCTCAGCAGCGTGCCGAGCACATTGGTGTCGAAGGTGGCGGCGAAGCTTTCGGCGGTTTGCTCTGTAACAGGACCAGGCGCGCCTTCGGTGCCTGCGTTGTTGACGGCCACATCCAGGCGTCCGAAACGCTTGATCGTTTGGTCCACAAGTGCGCGCACGTCTTCATCTTTGCGGACATCGGTGCGGACAAAGATGGCCTCCGCTCCGAGCTTCTGCAGTTCGGCGACTAACTCTTGCCCTTCTTTGTCTCGGCGGCCGGACACAACGACCCGTGCTCCTTCGTTGGCAAAGATTTCTGCCGCAGCGCGGCCGATTCCTGTCAGCGCGCCTGTAATTAGAACAACTGGTGAGCTCATTGCACTACCTCCGTTGATCCTAACTATTCAGGTCAGGCATTCCTAAGATTCCCGCCCGAGCCATTCCGGATTCGTTCAGACGTTTTGTTGGATTGCGGTGCGAAGCGGTAGGAAGCATACTTTGTTACGCTGTGAGCGATGCTTCACAGGCATGGGAGCTGAAATGGAATTGCGGCATCTTCGCTATTTCGTAGCGGTCGCCGAGGCGGGAAGTCTGACGGTGGCAGCAGCGCGCAAACTGCACACATCACAACCTTCCTTGAGCAGGCAGATTCGAGACCTTGAGGGCGAGGTGGGCGCTCAACTCCTAACCCGACGCGCCCGCGGTATCGAACTGACACCGGCGGGTCGAGCGTTTCTCGAGCATGCCCGAGTGGTGCTATCGCAGGTGGAAGCAGCCGCCGAAGCTGCTCGCCGGGTCGCCCATCCCGCCAAGCCGTGCTTCGCTATGGGCTTTCTGACCGGACATGAGCTGACGTGGATGCCTGAAGCCTTGCGGATTTTGCGCAACGAACTGCCTAACATCGACGTGATGATATCGAGTCAATATTCCCCGCTGCTTGCGAAGGCCTTGTCAAACGGAAAAATCGATGCAGCTTTTATTCGAAGGGAAAAAGGAATGCCTGAGTTGGCTTATCGTGTTCTAGTCAAGGAGCCCCTGGCGGTGATCTTGCCAAGCGACCATCGTCTCGCTGCGCTCAACTCCATCAGTCCCCGGGATCTGGTAGGGCAGACATTCGTGACCGTATCGGACACGGCTCCTGTACTCCGTGAGATCATTGACAACTACCTGAAGCGGTCTGGAACCAGGATCAGCCCTGCTCATGAGGCGGACCACCTCGCAATGGGAATGTCCCTGATAGCTTCGACGCGCGGCGTTGGGCTCTTACCGGCTTATGCACAGAACTTCTTGCCTTCCTCTGTAACGAGTCGTCCTCTCAAGGGGGAAACGCCGACGATCGAGTTGGTACTCGGCTACAAGAAGTCGAACAAATCTCCCATCCTGAAGCTTCTGCTTTCGAGGTTGGAAGAGTTGGTGGCACGCGTGCAGAAAACAGCACATTAAAATGTTCGTGGGTCGCATGGCTCGCCAGATACAAAGATTTTGTCCACGCTGTAGAAAGCGCCGACTCTGACACTCCCATGCTGTGAAACCGTAGGATTCCCCGCAACCTCCGTGCACGGCGGCTGTCACACAGGATTGGGTTACAATGCCAGCTTTTAACCCTTACCTCTTGTTGGCGATTTGGAGGTCTCTCCATGGCCGCGAGTCTCCGGCGAATATTTATCCTGGTCCTTTTGCTGCTGCGGGCATCGCTTCCGGTTGGGTCCTCCGCACAGCAACCGTCCGCGCAGCAACCGTCGCCCGGGTCTCCCGGATCGTTGCAACTCACGCTGAAACAAGCTGTGCAACTCGCGCTGAAACAAAATCCGCAGCGCGTCATCGCTCGCCTGCTTACCTTCGAAAGCGATCGCAATCGCGACATTGCCCTCTCGGCCTTGCTTCCCCAAGTGCATATCGAAGGGCATGGCTCGATCAATCAGTACAACTTTCAAAGCATTGAGCGCGCTCCAAAGCGATCGGCGGCCGGCCCCTTTCAGGTGATTGAAGCGGGTCCTGCTTTTTCACAAACCATTCTGGACTTCCCGCTGATTCGCGGATACCAGATCGGCCGGGAAGGCACACGCCAGGCGCGTGCGGACGAACAGACCACGCGCGAGACCGTGGTCAACTTGGTGGTAGATCAATATCTGCTGATTCTTCGAGCTCTGGCCACGCGCGATGCCGCACGCGCGCGGGTGGCTCTTGCACAGCGACTTTACGAACAGGCCACCGAACTACAAAAAACAGGCATCGGTTTGAATATCGACACGGTCCGAGCCAACGTTGAGTTGCAGAACGAACGGCAAAATCTGATTGACGCGGAGACGCTGACCCACACGACCACGTACGGCTTGGCAGAACTCCTCGATCTCCCCCGCGACCAGGATCTCGAAGTGAGCGACCGTCTCGATTTTTATGACCTTCCCGTCCTCGACAAAGAAGTGCTGCTCAACCAGGCATTAACCTCACGGCCGGAGATCCGCTCATTGAATTCGCAGAAACGCATAGCAGAACTGACGACGGATTCGGCGCGCGACCAGCGGCTTCCACAATTGGATTTCTCGGGCTTCTGGCTTTATCAGGGATCACGCTTCGACAACGGAATTCCGGCCTACACCTACGCGCTATCTTTGCAATTCCCTCTTTTTACGGGCGGCCGGATTCGTGCGGAAACAGCGCGAGCCAAGCTGGAAGAACAGCGCGTGGCGGAAATTCGCCGTCAGCTTGAAGCACAAATTGTGGATCAGGTGAAATCATCCCTAGATCAACTCACCGCCGCGCGAAATTCGGTAGAGGTCGCCAACCTTGGATTCAAACTCGCTCAAGAAGAAGTGGCTCAGGCGCAGCGCCGGTTTCAAGCCGGCGTCACTACCAACGTGGAAGTGATCACCGCACAGGATGCCTTGGCCCGCGCCAGCGATAATCAGATTGGCGCTTTGTTTCAATTCAACCTGTCTCGCGCGTCGCTCGCGCACGCCACAGGCGAGATCGAGGCCATGTATTCGAAGTGAGAGTTAAACACCAAGTGAAAGCTACGCGAAGTGAAAGGTGAACCGCGATCATGAGCTCCAATCCTGCTCCGCCAACAACGCCGCCAACCAGCACTGCAGTGCCTGGGGCCGCGCCTCAAGCGCCCCAAGCGCCTCCGGCTTCTACTTCAGCGGGCCAGTGGTTTCGAAATCTGAGCCCTTTCACGAAGGGAGCTTGCGTTGCTGTCCTGATTTTGCTCGCGGTGGCGTGGTACATCTTCGCTGGTCGCGTGTCGACGGACGACGCTCAGGTGGATTGTCACATCACAGCGGTTGCGCCGCAGGTTCCCGGTTACGTGGTCCAGCTGCTCATTAATGACAATACGCCGGTGAAACAGGGCGACCTCCTGGTGCAAATTGACGCGCGACCCTACGAGGCAGAAGTGGAACAGGCTAAGGCCAACCTCGATTTCGCGGAGGCGCAAGCCAATTCCGCGAAGCTGCAAATCACCTTGACGCGCGAAACCACTACCCACAATACCGGCGGCGCCACTGCTCAGAAGGAATCCGACGCAGCCGATTATGCAAGTTCCCAGGTTCAACTCGAGCAGACCGCAACCGCCAATCTCCAAGTCGCGGAGGCCAACGTGGCTGCCAAGAAGGCCACCAATGATCGGGCACAAAGCGATCTGGCCCGCTACACGCCTCTGCTCACCACAGACGATGTCTCCAAATACCAATTTGACGCTGTTGACGCTTCCGCCCGCGTTGCTAAAAGCGAGTTGCTGGCAGCCCAGCAGCAGCTTGCCGCAGCACAACAGGCAGTGGACATTGCGAAAGCGAATACGCGTTCTTCGCAGGCGCGGCTATCTCGCTCACAATCCCTGCTCCTCCAGACAAAGGCCCAAGAGCGACAGGTTCCCATCGCCGAAGCAGCTTACAAGTCGGCGGTTGCCGCGGCCGAGCGCGCGAAGGCGGCGCTGCAACAAGCCGAATTGAATCTCGCCTACACACACATCATTGCACCGATCACCGGCCAAGTAACGCAGCGGTCAGTGGACCTCGGGCAGTACGTGTCGCCCGGGCAATTGCTTTTCACTCTTGTCCCTCTCGATCAGGTGTACGTCACAGCGAATTTCAAAGAGACCCAAATGGCAAATGTGGCTCCCGGCCAGAAAGTTCGGATTCACGTGGACACCTACAGCCAGGAGTTCGAAGGCGTGGTTGACTCCATTGCCGGCGCCAGCGGCTCGCGGCAGGCGCTGCTTCCGCCGCAAAACGCCACCGGCAATTTCATAAAAGTGGTGCAACGCATTCCGGTGAAAATCCTCGTAAAACCGAACAAGAATCCGAGTCTGGTGCTGCGGCCAGGCATGAATGTAGAAGCGACCATTTATACTCGCTGACGCAAAGGGACCCATGGGCTTCCTGGCTCAAAACATTTCGCCAAACCTCGAGGAATGGGAACTAGAAGAAGAGGCGTTCCTCAAGAGTATCCTGTCGACCCTGTCGCCACGGCGCCGCCTGGCGGCTCTCCTCAGCATCGGCATGGTAACCGCCGTCGAGGTCTCCAACCGCATCTCCGTCAATGTCTTCCTCCCCGACATGCAGGGCAACGTGGGCGCGAGTTCGGACGAAATAAGCTGGGTGATAATTCTTTACAACGTCGGATATCTTTGCTCCCTGGCTCTTGCGGCGTGGATGACGCGCGTGATCGGCACCAGGCGTCACTTGTTACTTAGCATCGCGCTTTATGCCACGGGATCAATGGGCTGCGTCACCGCTCACACACTCCACCAGTTGCTGATCTCGCGGCTGATTATGGGATTCGGCGGTGGTGCGTTTCTGGTTCGCGTCGTCATACTTTCCGGGATGTTGTTTCCCGGGAGAGAGAAGCTTGCGGCGGTCACTCGGCTGTACCTCCTGATTTCCTTTTTTGAGGTGTTGTATCCCGTTTCCACAGGATGGATCACCGATCTAGTTCGATGGAACTATGCCTTCCTGATTGATTTCCCATTTTTGGCGCTTGGCGCTTTCCTCATCTGGAAGCTTGTTCCGCCCGGGTTTTTGTTTGAGCGAAAAGCAGGGATTCATATCGATGTGTGGGGCGCGATCCTGCTGATCGCATCGATGGCTTGCCTGGAAACCGCCCTCAGCCGCGGCGAACGCGACCTCTGGTTCGAGTCGTACTGGATTACGCTCTCCATTATCGGGGCTGCGATTTTCTTAATCGCGTTTGTGTGGTGGGAATTCCGACCCGAGAACACAGCGCCGGTACTTCATTTGCGAATGGTCTGGCGGCAAGGTTCCTTACGAGCCTCCTTCTTCCTTGTTTTAATTGTGGGAGGGTTCTTCGGCGCAGGGCTTTACGTCACACCGCAATACCTTCGTTTCGTTCAGGATTACAGCGCTACTCAGGCGGGCGGTTTTATTTCCATGTATACCTTGGGCCTTGGGGTGGGGATCCAGCTTACCTTGCGCGTGTTCTTGCCGCGCTTGGGACCTCTCCGCACGATGACAATCGGATTCATGGCGTTGTTCGCTACGTATATTACGATCGTCTATGCCACGACACCCACCACTCCGACTCCATTGCTGGCTCCCATGATTTTCATGCAAGGCTTTTCCATCGCGCCCGCCCTCGTCGCGGCCGGGAACATTGTCACATCCAGCGCGACGCTCGCGGACGTGAACGACATTTCTACTTCCTATTTCTTCGTGCGGCAGCTTGGAAATACGTTTGCCGTGACCGGAGCGACAGTTCTATTCGACCACCGCATGACGTTGCACTCCTCGCGGCTCCTGGACGTGGCCAACCGCCTGTATCCCACCCTTAACTCCACTTTGGCGCAATATGCCGGCTTGATTCATAGCAACGGCGGCGGGGGAAGCAATCCTTCGCTCGGCGCGCTCCAACTCTTCCAAAACCAGGTGATCACGCAAAGCCGCCTGCTCTCCTATGTCGATAACTACTTCGGCCTGGCGCTGCTGGCCGCGGTCGCGCTAATCATCATTGCCTTCTCGAACTTAAAGGCCAGGCTGGGCAGGCACCATTTTCTCCCGTGGTAAGCTGACGCCGAGCGGTGCCGAATTTATCGCGAGAGGCGTTTATGTCAGGGCTGCACATCGAATACTGTTATATGAGCAGCGGCGACCGACTTCGGGCTAGTCCTGGCGCAGAGCGCTGATGGGGTCGATGCGGCTTGCGCGCCTTGCAGGAATAAAACTGGCGAGGAGTGCTGCAGCCACAAGAACCGGAATCATCACGGCAAAGCTACTGGGCTCGATTTGGCGCATGCCTTCGACCGAGTGTTCGAGCGAGCGTCCCGCCGCCAAAGCCGCAATCGTGCCGAAGCCAACACCAGCCAGAATCATTGCAATGCTTTGTCGCATCACGAGCCACATCACATTTCCCGCTGTGGCTCCAAGCGCCATCCGCACGCCGATCTCTGGGACGCGCTGCGTCATCAAGTATGCGAGCACGCCGTAAATTCCAATGCACGCGAGCAGCAATGCAACCGCTGCGAACACGAAAAAGATCACCAGCAGGAAGCGTTGCGTTGAAAGCGAGTCATTCACGAGCTGTTCCATCGTGCGCACGTCGTAGAGAACCTGGTCGTTGGCGACGCCGCGTAAATTTCGCTGCAGCGATTCGACTAAATTCAGCGGTGGCACATTCGTGCGAATCGCGATCGACATAAACGAAGAGAACAGATGAAGCAGATGGTCAGGCACCTGCGCGAAAGAGTAGTAAATCTGATCGCGCACTCGCGATTGGTCGTCGCCGGCGAGTCCCCAGTGCCGCACATGGCCAACTACGCCCACGATCTGCACCGGGTCCTTGCTGATTGACGGAATCCAAAGCGGTTTTCCGACAGCGTCCTCATGGCCAAAGGCATGTTGCGCCAAAACTTCATCAATCACGACGACAAGCGGGTGTCCGATGCGATCGTCGTCGTTGAAGAAGCGGCCTTGGCGAAGAGGGATGCCCATCACGTTCAAATAATCCGGCGTTACGCCTGATGCCAAGGCAACCGGCGTTTGATTGTTTGGCGGCGGTACGGGACTAGCCCAATACGGTAGATTGTTTTCACCAACGCGCATCGGAACGATGTCGGTGAGTGCCACCGACTGGACGCCCGGTACCCTACGCGCGCTGTCCTGAACCTCCTGCCAGGCAGCTCGCATCGTGGCCGCGTCTTTGAGCGCCGCTGGCGACAGCGCCACTCGCGCCGTCAATACGTTTTCGACGCGAACTCCCGGATTCAGCGCTGCAAGACGCAGAACCGTGCGTCCGAGCATGCCGGCAGAAACCAGCAGCACGACTGCAAGTCCGATTTCAGCTATTACAAAACCAGCGTGAAGACGGCGTGAGCTTCCGGCCACGGTCCGCATCCCGCCTTTCAGGGATTCCTCGAGTTGACGCGAAGGAGCGCGCAAAGCCGGCGCCAAGCCGAAAAGAAAACCGCAAAGCAGCGAGGTGCCAACTGCAAAAAGTAGCACGCGCCAATCGAGTTGAACGTCCTCTGCGCGCGGCAGACCGCCCGGCCATTTCGCAAGGAAAGGCCGCAGACCAGCCACTGCAAGCAATACTCCGAGCGCACCTCCGGCAAGTCCCAAGACACCGCTCTCCGTGAGACATTGACGTATCAATCGGCCCCTGCCCGCACCCAATGCTACGCGCAGTGCGAGTTCACGCTCGCGCGACACAGCGCGCGCCAGCAGCAAGCTGGCGACATTCACGCACGCAATCAGCAGCACGAGGCTTACAGCACCGAGCAACAGTAAAAGAGTAGGCCGCGTATCGCCGACCAAATCCCTTTGCAACGCATGGGTGACGACCCCGCGATCCGCATCAGCGTCCGGATATTCCTTCGCCAGACGAGAGGCAATCAGCGACAACTGCGTATGTGCTTGCGCGAGCGTGAGACCCGGTGCGAGGCGTGCTAGTACATGAATGAAACCGGCGCGGCGATTCTGCATTCTTGGCTCGACGTTTTGACCGATCGGCGTGAACACATCCGCCGCGTCCTCCAGGCGAAAATTTGGAGGCGCAATTCCGACGATGGAGTAAGACTTCCCTTCGAGGATGAGCGACCCACCGATCGCGTCGGAGCGCCCTCCGTAGGCGCGTTGCCACAGGGCATAACTGATGATGGCAACAGGCGCGGCGTCACGCCGGTCTTCCTCGCGGGAAAAGGCGCGACCGTGAACAAGGGGTATGCCGAGCACCGAGAACAATTCGGACGAGATCTCACGGCCTTCCACATACTCTGCTCCAGAAGCTTCGCTTATCGTGCCGCCTCTATATGTCCAGGCTGCCATCGGCCCTACCGCCTGGCCTTGGCTCTGATAGTCGAGGAAATCCGGATATGAAAATCCCCACGGCTCACCGAACTGCTGCACTTTTCCGTGCAACGCGACAATTCGATCCGGCTCAGGATAAGACAGAGGCTTGAGCAGCACGCCGTTGACGACCGTGAACATGACCGTGGTAGCGCCGGTGCCGAGCGCGAGCGTGAGCAATGCGACCGCCGCAAAACCAGGATTCTTGCGGAGCATGCGCAGCGCATAGTGGAAGTCCTGAAGCAGATCCTCGAGCCAGCGGGTGCCGCGAGCGTCGCGGCAGTGCTCTTTCACCTGCTCCGGGCCGCCGAGATCGAGCCGTGCGCGCCGGCGCGCTTCGTCGGGTTCGAAGCCCTGCGCAATTAGGTCGCAGGTATGCTCTTGGAGGTGGAAAGCCAATTCTTTTTCGAGCTGTTCATCGATTTGTTGGCGGCGCCGAAACCGATTCCACCAGTTCATTGCGCGCCGCCTTCTGACATCTTGAGAATGAGTCCAACCGCTTCGGACAATCGCTGCCAGCTGGCAGCTCCTGTTTCGAGCTGCGCTCGCCCTTTTCGCGTCAGGCGATAAAATTTGGCCTCACGCCCGGTCTCGGTCTCGTTCCATTCGGACGCGAGGACGCCACGGTTTTCGAGCCGGTGCAACGCCGGGTACAGCGAGCCCTGGGGAACCTGAACCACATCGCGCGACACTTGTTGCAGCCGTTGCGCAATCGCATAGCCGTGAACGGGGCCGAGCGCGACAATTTTTAGGATCAACAAATCCAGGGTGCCTTGCGGGAGATCGGATTTCGCCGAGATCATCTCTATACCTCTTCCTTCTACATGTCTACCATAGGACACCTAGAAGTACAAGGTATGGCGTAGCTGCGGGCTCTGAGTCGCGCGACGGGACTTATATGGCAGGTCGAGATCCTTATCTCTTATAGGAATTTGTACTCTTCGGCAGTTGCGCGCGAATCGCAATTGAAGTGTGAGGCGGGTGAGGCTCATGGACCATGCCGACGAAAATCGGATTCGAGAGAATCCACGGAACATTCGCTTGCAACAGCGGGTGCCCTATCAGAAATACTTCGACACGATATACGCCTGCGCCGGCGTTCTCGAGGTCCAGGTGATCTCCGACGATTTCACGCAGCGCCGCGCCATCTCTCTTCAGGACCAGCCGGGTTTCCTGATCGCCGGCTCGCACTTCGACATGCAGTTTGGAGTTTGCCGGTGCGTCGCTTCCGCTCGGAAACTTTTGAAAACCGCGACGCGCGAAAAACTCAAATTCTTCAGGCTCGCCAGCGCCCCGTATGCAGTTGAAGAAATCTCCGCTGCGAATGGCTGTCTCCGGATCGGACTGATACTTTCGGTCAATTCCCATCCCCGCAAATGAAAACGTGTCCGCGTACGAGGGCAGCTTTATCGAAAGCCATGGTGTGATGTGAAATCCGCCGTGGGCATCGGAAGCCACAAAGCCCCAGATTTTGTCGCGCTGCTGTAAGCCGTCCCAGTGTGCGATGGATTCCGCTGGAACCGCGATTTGCTCCAAAAAATAGTAGTGGGAAAAAGGATAGTACATAGCCAGTAGAAGCCGGTCAGTCCATGACCCGCTGCGCAGACTAGTAAATAAGTTCAGGACTTCAATGCCGCCGGGCCTCAAATCACTGTTCCAGTAGCGCCAGTGATATCGCGGATCATCGGGATAAGCCAGCACGGGAAACGCGCCCCATTCCTGGGCGTCGTCAATCGCTGCCGGAGGAAAGGATGACAATCGGAATTGTGGAATCTTCTGCGCGCCAAAAAAGGTGAGCCGTCCATCGGGTAAATTAGCCTCGGAACCGCCAACGATCGTTACGCCATCGATGATTTGGTGAAAACCGGATGATGCCTGGTTCGGGCTGCCATGATCGGTGAGAAGGACCAAGCTGACCCCGGACGCGCGTGCCTGCGAAGCGATTTCGTTTGGCGACTGCAACCCATCCGACATGGTCGAGTGAACGTGATACACACCCCAAAGATAAGCGCCGGAGGGATGCGGGGAATACGACGCGTACTGCATTCCGATACTTAGATAAACGACAATCGCCACGCAGGCGATCGCAACGATGCATTCTTTCAAACGCTTCATTCGCGGGATCTCATAACCGGTTGGTTTACCCGTGTTCCGCATTGTTCGCATTCTGTGAAGCGCGGTTGCTCCCGCCATGGAAACGAGAACGGTACATCGTAACCGAAGATTCCGTTTACGGGCTTCAACGAGGAATTCTCGCGCCTGGATCGACCTTTAGTCATAAGAGGTTTGTCAATATATGGGGGAGGTCTCCTATAGTGGGGTGTTATAAGAAAGGCTATGTTCGATGGTGAAGTGACTCGGCAAGACGATCGGATTACCGTGATTGCCGTGTCGGTATTGGCCTGCGTCCTTCAGGATGTCTTGCACGAAGGGTTGGGCCATGGGGTGACGGCGTGGCTGAGCGGGGCGCGACAGGTAACATGAGCACGGTGGCGCTGCAGAGCGACATCGAGACACGATGGGTGTCTGCGAACGGCACTCTCGTAAATCTTTTTTTCGCCCTGATCTTTTGGCTCCTTCTCCTCAAGCCTGAGCGATACAGGCCGACCACGCGCTATTTTCTCGTTCTTGCCATGGCCGGCAATCTTTTTACAGGGGCAGGCTATTTTTTCTTTTCTGGCGTCACTAATTTCGGCGATTGGGCAGCGGTGATCCGAGGGTTGCAGCCGCATTGGATGTGGCAGCTTGGGCTCATCCTCGCCGGAATGGCGTCATACTATGCATCGATGTTGCTCGTGGCCGCACAACTGAAACCATTCCAGGAAAAAAGCCCACCTTCACGACGCCTTCGAGTTCTCTGCTGGACACCGTACTTCACGGACGGGATTCTCGCCGCCTTAGCCGGCCTATTAAATCCCGCTGGATTGTTCTACCTAGTCGCTTCGGCGCTGCCGTCTACTTTGGGCGCAAACGCTGGACTTTTGAGCCTGCCCAGCTTGATGGGCAGGATGAGTAGCAGCGACGCGGAGCAAGTAGGGCCAATTCGACGCGGCCCCGCATGGATCGCTGCGGCTGCTGCGGCAGCGCTGCTGTTTATCCTTGTGCTGGGCCGCGGAATCACCTGGTCGCGATGAGGGTTCGGCCCGGGAGTATCACCACGCGGTTGCTAGTCGAGGACTAACGATTGCGGAAGTGCAGAGTTATGTCGGCGGGGATTTCGATGGGCTGGCCGTTGCAGACAGCTGGTGTGAAGGTCCAGCTCGAGAAAATCTTGAGGGCTTCATCGTTAAGATCGTCGCGGCCCGAACGGTTGATCATCGGATCGTGAATCCTACCGTTGGGACCGATCGTGCCGTGCAGCATCACGTCGACATTCTGATTGCCGGTCCCTGGCTTGGGCTGCGGCAGGTTCTGTCCGTATGGACGCACGTAAGCGAGGCACACTTTCATGATCTTTGCATCAGGAGGCGCGACGAGCAAGTTGGGGTCAGGCATGCCCTCGAAATGAGTCATCGTCTGCTCCAGATCGATACGAAGGTCACCGTTTTCATACGAGATGCGGGCAGGGTAATTTGCGCCGTGAAGGCTGAAAAAATCAGAATTTGTGATGGTTTCGCCGCTCGTACGCACCCGGACCAACGTACCTAGTTGGCGATCGACGCAGATTTGATTGGCGTCGCGCCTTTCCCCAACGATGGTCTCAAAATCAATACATTGAGCTGGCCGACCAGCCACAGAAGCTTCCTGGATGCCGCGGATCACATCGGAGGAGTCGAACGAAACGTGATTAATCGGGTTCAGAGTGGTCAGCTTACGGACTTCCAGCGGAGCTACAGCGCGATTTCCAACATCGGCAATCATGTCGCCATTGACCACGACCAGCAGATGAAAGTCGCCATAGTCGTATTCGTCGCGGTAAGAACGAGGCCCGATCGTGACGCTCGTAAAGTGGCCTTCTTGCGTGCCTTTTCCATGAGAGTAGACGTGAAAGAGTATCGTTTGCTCGTATGGCGCAAAAGGGCGGGCCACACTGGCTGCGTTTGCCCGCTCGACCAGCGTGATCGCTCTTTCCCGAAGTTGGATGTCTTCCTGCGCCCGAACGCCTTCTGATAACGATAGTAAAATGAGAGCTACTGACGCCAGATGAGCACTCCGCCGCATGGTTAGCTAGGTTACACCGTACGAAGCCGATTATCATCTGATTTTGCTGTTCGAAAGAATAGGGTGAGCGCTAAAGAGCCTCGGCGATTTGGAAAGATTGGCGGTCACCGGGGGATCGTAACGCGATGTTCTTGGTGGAAAGCGGGCATAAGATAGAGTTGGAGTGCGGAACTAAGGGGAGGAAATCGTGGATGGCTCGGGCAAGATTGGAATTCTGACGGGCGGCGGAGACGTGCCGGGACTGAACTCGGTGATCAAGTCGGTGGTCTACCGCGCCAGTGAGATGGGACGCTCTGTAATCGGGATCCGCAGAGGCTGGGAGGGCCTGACGCATCTTGACCCATCGCAGGAAATCGATGCGCGCTACATCCGGCTGCTGACGCGCGAAAACACGCGCGCGATTGACCGCAGCGGCGGCACCGTGCTGCACACGTCACGCACCAACCCTATGCGTATCAGGAAGAGCAGCCTGCCCGCCCATATCCCGCAGTCGGAACTCCAGACGCTGTCAAGTGACGGAAAGACGTTTAATTTTACGCCGATCGTACTCCGGAATCTCGAGAGACTCGGCATCGGCTGCCTGGTCGTGATCGGCGGCGATGACACTCTGGGCTTCGCTGCACTGCTGCACGGGACGGGATTTCCCCTGATTGGCATCCCCAAGACGATGGACAACGATGTGCGGGGGACGGAATACTGCGTAGGCTTTTCAACCGCGATTACACGCGCGAAAGAACTGGTGACCCGGCAGCGTACGACACTCGGCTCGCACGAACGCATCGGCATCTTCCGAATTTTCGGCCGCGATGCGGGCTTCACGGCGCTCTACACTGCTTACGTGACTTCCGCTCGCTGCCTGATTCCCGAATATCCTTTCGATCTCGATTTGCTCACGAACCTGCTGGCCGAAGACAAGCGCAATAATCCCAGCAACTATTCGTTAGTAGTTGCTTCGGAAGGCGCGGTGTGGACTGGACACAAGGCAGAGGACTTCGGCGAGGCCGACGCGTACGGGCATCGTAAGAAGGTGGACATCGGCCATGCGCTTGCGGAGATTCTCCATGAGCGAACCGGCGAAGAGACGATGACGAGCGACCTGACCTACGATCTGCGCAGCGGCGATCCAGACGCGGTGGATCAGGTGGTGGCCACAACGTTCGCAAATATCGCGTTGGACTTGATCGGCAGCAACGCGTTCGGCCGAATGGTCGCGGTGCGCCAAGGCTGCTACGCGCATGCGCCGTTGCCCGATCCGGCGCTCGGGCCGCGCACGGTAGACGTCGCTAAGCTGTACAACACCAAGCGGTATCGTCCGCACTACAGCGCCAAGCTGGGCGATCCGCTATTTCTGATCTCCGCGTAGGTGGCTGTCGAATTCTCAGGTTAGTCAGAAGCATCCGGACCGGTGAGATGACTATTTGTCGAGGTAATACTGGACGGTGGTGACGATGCGGACTGTTTTCATGAGGCTGCTGTCGGCGCCGGAATCGCCACCGGCCATTTCGCCGGGCTCACTGGTGGCGCTGCCCTGATCCGCGGGCAGGATGGAGAAGACACCCTGGTTGGCCTGACGGATCGAGCCCACTTTGCTGCCTGAATCGAGAGCGAAGCGATCGGCTGCGGCGCGGGCGTTGCGCGTGGCTTCGGTGATCATGTCCGGCTTGATGGAATTTAGTCCCGTGAACTTGTAGGCGAGACCTTGGCCTGGGTTGCTGTTGAGCACGATTCCCTTCTGCAATAGCTGCAACGTTTTCTGAGCTGCGGCTGCCACTTGATCGACACGCCCGGTGCGGACTGTGATTAACTGCTCGACGATGTAGCGATGAGGCGGACGGTTGCCGCCGCCGTATTCGTTGGCTTGGGTATCCACGACGCGCAGAACGCCGAGCTCGATTTCTGACGTCTGGATTCCCTGCTGATCCAAGAATTGCAGGATGGTTTTCTTGTCGGCTTCCGTCTTGGCGTAGAGGAGCGAGAGATCATCGCCCGCTTCCTTGTAACTGAGCGACCAGATGGCGAGATCGGATTTCACTGTGCGTTCGACGAGACCTTTCACCGTGACGTAGCGGTCGCTCAGGCGCGTGGCTTTGATCTGGGCGCCTAGCACCCAACCGCCGATGATCAGTCCCAGCGCGAGCAGAATTCCCAGTAGGGCGGTGCTGTGACGGTCGGTTTGGTTTGTGGCATTCATTGATCTGTGAACTCCAATCTCCGTACTAACGCGCAGCCACTCGGACCCTCGCAGGTTACTTAGCAATTTCGTCGCCGACATTCTAGCTTGAAAACACGCGCCTTATGGCAGGTACGTCGGAGTCAGAGCGGGTTCGCTAGTCCACACAGCGTGTTCGTGTGTTCACAAAAGCGACGCGTTGGGGCGGGCTTCGGTGGTGGCACGTGCGTGCTGTTCGGGCGTTCGGGCACGGCATGCCGTGCCCCTACTGAAGAGCGTTCCGGATGAAGGCGGCGGCCTTTCGTTAGGCCGGTTTGGCGGTGGCAGCTAGAGAACGCGGCGCGCGTTGTGGCTCGTCGAAGGTTTCTTCGAGGGACGGCTTCGAGCAGATTCCCGCGGCTTCGCCGATTCGCTGGGCTTCCTGCTGCTTCATCGTTTGCCACGTCGCAAAAATCACTTTTTCGCGGGCGATGTCGTCGAGATTGCGCTTGATGCGTTCTTGATACTGAGCGGTGATGCGCTC
>Ga0209525_1000069_pt1 | contig 34731 bp, 34 predicted proteins | sample JacPin_JW_Ref_O1_FD_187958 | JGI IMG/M metagenome (GOLD analysis project Ga0209525, IMG submission 187958) | Forest soil microbial communities from Algoma, Ontario, Canada - Jack Pine, Ontario site 1_JW_Ref_O1 (SPAdes) (version 2) | ecosystem: Environmental > Terrestrial > Soil > Boreal... | reverse complement strand
ACCTTTGAGCCCCCTTGCGAGATTGCGCCCGCTTGCGGGGCTGCGCCGGGCTGGGGAATTGCTCTGGGCTGAGAGGTTGCGCCGCCTAATTGACCTGCCACGACCAGATCGGCGGCGTCTTCGATGCGCACTTTTGCGCGCAAGATAAATTTGCGCATTCGTTCCATGGTCGGCACGAGAATTTCGCGCGGCAATATCGCAACCACGCCGCTCGAATGCGGTAACAGATATATGAGCGCCAGCACGCGGCCTTGAGCGGTGGAATACGCGGCCAACACGGGAGTGTGCTCGGTCAGCCGCTGTGTGTCGTTGGACACCTGGCCCTGCAGGAAGCTCACGGCGTCGGCGCCGGAAAAGCGCAGGGCCCCCATGAAACTCAAGCGGCCTGACGATGCGGAGTCAATGGTCATTATATAGGAGATGGGAGCAGGCTCGGCGATGTCAACCCCTGTCGATTGCACCGTTCGCCTCTATTTTCTGGCAAACTTTCATCTGTGATATCGACTCCTGAAGAATCCTTACCCTTGACGCTCAGCCGTGATAAGCAAACGCCTGTCGATCTGAAGCCGGCGCCTGCTGCAAGCCCGCAGCCGGAAATCGGGGGACGCGAGGGTCCGGAGCCGACGCGTTTTGGAGATTGGGAATTCCGTGGCCGCTGCATCGATTTCTAACGGAGCATCGTGATGCCCGCACGCGGCCGTCCCACATCTCCACACGTGTGGATTTATCGCTGGCAGATCGGCAACACGCTGTCAATTCTGCACCGCTTCACTGGTGCTGCGCTGGCCTTAGGGTTAATCGCGTTGAGCTATTGGTTCGTGTCCCTCGCGGGAGGACCGGCTTCGTATGCCGCCGCCGCGCGGCTGTTCGCAAGCCCGGTCGGCCTCGCGCTGCTCTTGGGATGGACGTTCTCGTTCTTGTATCACCTGCTAAATGGCGTGCGCCATTTGTTTTGGGATGCAGGTCGTGGGTTCGAGCGCACACAAAGGCACCTCAGCGGCTGGCTCGCGGTGCTGGGGGCGATCGCCTTGACCCTGTGCGTCGCCGCTTGGGTTTGGCCGCGGCTGTCATGAGTTTGCGCAGCCCCTTGAGCCGCGTACTGGGACTGGGTTCTGCCAAAGACGGCACTGCGCATTGGTGGGCGCAAAGAGTCACCGCGGTTGCGCTCGTGCCCCTTACCTTATGGTTCGTTTGCTCCCTATTGACCTTGCCGGATTTCGAGTATGAAACGGTGCGCACCTGGCTATCGGTTCCGATCACCGGGTTTCTGTCGGTGCTGCTGGTCGCGGTCATGAGCTATCACTCCTATCTCGGCACCATCGTGATCATCGAGGACTATGTGGTCTCGAGCGGCATGAAAGTGCTCTGTCTCATGACCTTAAGATTTCTCTACGTGCTTGCCGGCGGTGCCGCGATGTTCGCGATTTTTCGGGTTGTGTTCGGATTCTCCCGGTTATGAGCGACTACAAATTCGTCGATCACACCTACGATGTGGTCGTCGTCGGCGCGGGCGGGGCCGGATTGCGCGCGACGTTTGGGCTTGCGGAGGCGGGTTTGTCGACGGCCTGCTTGACCAAGGTGTTTCCCACGCGCAGCCACACGGTCGCTGCGCAAGGCGGCATCTCCGCCGCGCTCGGCAACATGGGCGTCGATGATTGGCGCTGGCATATGTATGACACCGTCAAGGGCTCGGATTGGCTCGGCGATCAGGATGCCATTGAGTTCATGTGCAAGGAGGCGCCGGCCGCGGTCATCGAGCTCGAACATTACGGCGTGCCTTTTTCGCGCACCGAGGATGGGAAGATTTATCAGCGGCCGTTTGGCGGCATGACGACCCACTTCGGCAAGGGGATTGCTCAGCGCACCTGTGCCGCGGCGGACCGCACGGGCCATGCCATGCTGCACACGCTGTATCAGCAGTCCTTGAAGCACGAAGCCAACTTCTTTATCGAGTATTTCGCGCTCGACCTCATTATGGAAAATGGCGAATGCCGGGGGGTGGTCGCGCTCGACATGGCAGAGGGAAAATTGCACCGCTTCCGCGCGCACCAGGTGATCTTGGCGACCGGCGGCTATGGCCGGGCATGGTTTTCATGCACGTCGGCGCACACCTGCACGGGTGATGGCGGCGGCATGGCGCTGCGGGCAGGCCTGCCCCTGCAAGACATGGAGTTCGTGCAATTTCATCCCACCGGCATTTACGGCGCCGGCTGCCTGATCACCGAAGGCTCCCGCGGGGAGGGCGGCTATCTGACCAATTCGACCGGCGAGAGATTCATGGAGCGTTATGCGCCCAATGCCAAGGACCTCGCCTCGCGGGACGTCGTCAGCCGTGCGATGACCGTCGAAATCCGCGAGGGCCGGGGCGCGGGCAAACTCAAGGATCACATTGACTTGCATTTGGAGCACTTGGGTCCGGCGGTCATCAAGGAACGTCTGCCCGGGATCGCCGAAACGGCACGCATTTTTGCCGGCGTCGATGTCAACAAAGAACCGATCCCGGTGCTCCCGACCGTCCACTACAACATGGGCGGCATACCCTGCAATGTGCATGGGGAAGCGGTGACGCGCGGCGCCGACGGGGAGAAGGTCGTGCCCGGTCTCTTGGCGATCGGCGAGGCAGCGTGCGTATCGGTGCATGGCGCGAATCGCTTGGGTTCGAACTCGTTGCTCGACTTGGTCGTATTCGGACGGGAAGCCGCGCAGCACTGCGTACGCACACTGCGGCCAGGAACGGCGCATCGCGCCCTCAAGGGCGACGCGGCCACGCCTGCGCTCGAACGGTTGGATAAGTTGCGACACGCCAAAGGCTCGCTTCGCACCGCGGAGATTCGCCTGAACATGCAGCTGGTGATGCAAAACGATGCGGCGGTATTTCGAACCGCCGAGACCTTGAATGACGGCAAGCGTAAGTTGGCGGAAGTTTTCGCGTCATTTTCCGACGTCAAGGTCAGCGATCGATCGTTGGTCTGGAACAGCGATCTGATCGAGACCTTGGAGCTCGATAATCTGCTGGGCCAGGCAATTGCGACGATGCATTCGGCGGAAAATCGCAAAGAAAGCCGCGGCGCCCAGGCTCGCGAGGATTTCCCCAACCGAGACGATCAGAAGTGGCTGAAGCACACGCTTTGCTGGGTCGACCCGTCCGGCAACAGCCGGTTTGACTACCGGCCCGTGCATTTGAATACCTTGACCGATGAGGTCGAATCCATTCCCCCGAAGGCGCGGACTTATTAAAGAGAGGAATTTTGATGGCTGAGTTTTCGCTTCCGGCCAATTCCAAAGTCCGCAAGGAAGGGCGGGTCTATAAGGCGCCTGCCGGCGCCGGCAATGTCCGCGTTTTCAAGATCTATCGTTTTGATCCCGATGCCAACGAAAATCCGCGGCTCGACAGCTACGAGTTGGACATGGATCACTGCGGTCCGATGGTGCTGGACGCGCTGATCAAGATCAAGAATGAAATCGACACCACGTTGACCTTTCGCCGCTCCTGCCGGGAAGGCATCTGCGGTTCCTGCGCGATGAACATCGACGGCAAGAATGCGCTGGCCTGTATCAGCGCGTGCGCCGACGTCAAAAGAGACATCAAGATCTATCCCTTGCCGCATTTGCCGGTCATCAAGGACCTGGTGCCTGACCTCACCAACTTCTACGCCCAATACGCTTCGATCAAACCCTGGCTGCAAACCCGCACGCCGCCGCCGCCGGACGGTGAACGGCTCCAGTCCAAGGAGGATCAGGAAAAGGTGGATCGGCCCTCGGCATGCATCCTTTGTGCTTGCTGCTCCACCAGCTGTCCGAGCTATTGGTGGAATAGTGAGCGCTATTTGGGCCCGGCCGCGTTGCTGGCCGCCTATCGTTGGATCGTCGACACGCGCGATGAAGCGGCGGGCGAGCGCCTGGACGGTCTTGAAGATCCGTTTCGGCTGTACCGCTGCCACACCATCATGAACTGCACGGAAGCCTGCCCCAAAGACCTCAATCCCGCCAAAGCGATCGCTGAGATCAAGCAGATGATGCTGCATCGGCGTTACTGATGGTTCCGGATGCAGGCCGATTGCGCTGGCGTTGCCGGCGGGGAATGAAAGAGCTCGATATCTTACTGTCCCGTTACATGGATGAGCGGTTTTGCGCCGCTTCACCCCAGGAGCAGGAGGCATTCAGAGGCTTGCTGGAAATCTCTGACCCGCTCATTTACGCCTATTGCCTGGGCTCGGAGAGGCCCCCCGAGCACCTCGGGGTCCTGATCGAACGAATTACCGCCCACCCGCCTGCCCAGGAGCCTGTCTGAGTATTCCCCCCTTGCGCGGCTGATAGAATCTATCGTGTGCGCAAATTCACGTTTAATTGTCCCAGGGTGGGAATTGTCGAACTTTTCCCGCCGCGGTCGGTCTATCGCGACAGGCTGGGTTTTAAGCTCGCCGGTTTGTGATCACCCATGAGCGTCGAGGAGAGTGACCTCAAACTGGTCGAGAGAGTCCAGCGCGGCGAGCGCGCGGCGTTCGATTTATTGGTACTGCGATACCAGCACAAGGTGCTGAAGCTGATCATGCGTTACGTGCACGATGCAACTGAAGCTGAAGACATCGCACAAGAGGCTTTCGTCAAGGCGTTCCGTGCGCTGCAGTCGTTTCGCGGCGATAGTGCTTTCTATACCTGGCTTTACAGAATCGCGATCAACACCGCTAAAAACGCGCTGGTCGCAACCAAACGGCGGCCGATGGACTACGACTTGGACTTGCAGGACCCCGAGCAATACGATTTGCATGCCCGCCTCGCCGAATCCGAAACGCCGGAAGGCCTCCTACTCACCGACGAGATTCGCGAAACCGTGAATCGGGCGATCGAAAACTTGCCGGAAGATTTGCGCACCGCCATCGTGCTGCGCGAACTGGAAGGCTTGAGTTACGAGGATATCGCCCAGACGATGGATTGCCCCGTGGGTACCGTGCGCTCGCGTATTTTTAGGGCGCGAGAAGCAATTGACAAAAAGCTGCGGCCGATTTTTGATGGCGGCCTAGGCCGGCCTGAGGACACATGAGCGAACAAATTCGTGAACAAGTCTCGGCGTTTCTCGATGGAGAGTTGCCGGACACTGAAACCGAACTGCTGTTGAAGCGTCTGACGCGAGATGGCGAATTGCGCGAGAGCTTTGGGCGCTATGCCCTCATCGGTGAAGCGCTGCGGGGCGCGGGGTCGCAGATTTTGACCCGCGGCTTCGCTTCCCGGGTGAACCTCGCGATCGACGGCGAACCCGCGCAGGCTCCTGCGCACGCGCAGTTGAGGCGCGAGGCGCGCTGGTGGCGGCCGATAGCGGGCGTGACGGTTGCCGCGGGCGTGGCGGCGGTGGCGATTGTTGCTTTGCAGCAGCGCTCGATTTCTCCGCACCTGAGCGGGGCCTCCCTGACGGCCCAGAATGTCGCCGCCCCGCTTAAAGCAGCGGCGCCGGCGCCGAGCCAACTGCCGCTTCAGGGCGGCGGTGGGCCGCGTGAGGCACTCTCTTATACGGTCGTACCGGCGGCTTCAACCGAGGCGCCCTCAGCGATTGCGCCCGCCCGCCTAACGAACTATGTGTTCGCACACAGCAAGTACTCCTCGGGCTTAGGCCAGCGCGGCTTGCTCACCGACTTACTGATCGATGACGATGAGGTGCCGCCGATACCGGCGCAACGCGCCATGCCGCCCCCACCGGCACCGGACACACGCGTCGCTCCATGACGCAACCGCGGCTCGCCTTGGCCTATTGGTTGGTTCCTTGCGCGCTGGTCGGCGCGCTGCTCAGCACGGTTCCCCAGAGTGCCCGCGGCGCCGATGATCCGCGCGTATGGCTGCAAAGAATGAATAAGGCGCTGGCGACGCGCAATTACGACGGGACGTTCTTTCATATCAGCGGGGGCCGGGTCGAGACCATGCGCATTGTTCACCGGGTGCGCTCGGGACGCGTGACGGAGCGGCTGCAGTCGCTCGACGGCTCAGGACGTGAGTTTGTGCGCGCGAACGACGAGCTCACCTGTTATTTGCCCGACCAGCATACGGTGCTGGTCGAGCCGCGCCAGGATCGGGGTCCCTTCCTGGGTTCGCTGCCGCAATTTGACGCAACGGTCAGCGATTTTTATCGGATCGAGGCGCTGCCGGACACGCACATTCTGGGTCGGCCCACGCGCGTTATTGCCGTGAACCCCAAGGATCAGTTTCGCTTCGGCTACCGTTTGTGGCTGGATGAAAAGACCGCCATGCCGCTGAAAACGCAGCTGTGCGATTCGCGCGGCCAGGTCATCGAGCAAATATTCTTCGCGCGCCTCGACATGCCGGAGAGCATTCCGGACAGCGATCTGGCGCCGACCGTGCACACCGACGGCATGCGGTGGGTGCGTCAGGGAGCCTCTGCCGATAATGCCTCCGCGGCATTGGCGGCCTATCGCGCGAGCCAACTGCCGCCGGGATTTCGCCTGACCGTGCAGGGCGCCCAGACAATCGGCGGTGCCACCGCGCCGGCCAGCCATTTGGTCTACTCGGATGGTCTGGCGACGGTTTCGGTGTTCATCGAGCAGAGCAGCTCCGATTCCGGTGCTCCGTCGGCGCTCGACCCCCAAGCCCAGGCGCCTGAAGCTCCGATGCAGGGGCTGGCGCGGGTCGGCTCGGGATACGCTTTTTCCACGGTCGTGCAAGGCCACCAAGTCACCGCCGTGGGCGAAGTCCCGGCGCAAACCGTCGAATTTATCGCCCACTCGGTGAAGATCTCCAGCGGCGCCGAGATCCCGCATCATTGACCCCTAAGCGCTTCCTGCTGTACTCACGCCCTGGGTGCGGCCTATGCGAGGAAATGCTGAGCGAACTTAGCCGGCTGCCTTGCGCCCAAGGGGTCCCCGTCGATGTCGTCGACGTCGATCAGGAACCTGCGGCACGGGCGCGCTTCGGGCACAAGATACCGGTGCTCCTGTTTGCCGGAGAATTGCTCTGCCACGGCCGCTTGGACCCGGAGGAAGTAGATAAGACCCTCAGCGTCCATCGCCGACCGGTATAATGCTCGGTTTGCCCAAGCAGGCTATAAGCTCCGGTTTAGATGAAGAATATCCGCAATTTTTCCATCATTGCTCATGTCGATCACGGCAAATCCACGTTGGCCGACCGGTTCATTCAGGAATGCGGCGGCTTGGATGCGCGGGAGATGCAGGCCCAGGTGCTCGACAGCATGGACTTGGAGCGAGAGCGCGGCATCACCATCAAGGCCCAGAGCGTGACCTTGGGATTTCAATCCGAAACGGGTGAGCTGTATCAGCTGAATTTCATCGACACGCCGGGGCACGTCGATTTCTCCTACGAGGTTTCACGTTCGCTCGCCGCCTGCGAGGGAGCGCTGCTGGTGGTCGATGCCGCGCAAGGTGTCGAGGCTCAGAGCGTCGCCAACTGCTACACCGCGTTGGAGCAAGGACTGGAAGTGCTGCCGGTCATCAACAAGATCGATTTACCCTCCGCGGATCCTTCGAAAGTGATTCACGAAATCGAAGAGATCATCGGCATACCGGCAGAGGATGCCGCCTTGGTCAGCGCCAAGACCGGAGAGGGCGTGCAGGCATTGCTGGAACAATTGGTCAAGCGGATTCCGGCGCCAAAAGGCGATCCGGATGGCCCCTTGCAGGCATTGATCATCGATTCTTGGTTCGACAACTACGTCGGCGTGGTGTCGCTGGTGCGGGTGATGAACGGGGCACTGGTCACGGGTGAAAAAATCCGCGTGATGTCGACCGGGCGCAGTCACCAGATCGACAAGCTCGGCCGCTTTTCGCCGAAACCGGTAACGCGGGAGTCGTTGGGGACGGGCGAAGTCGGCTTCGTCATCGCCGGAATAAAGGAAATCGACGGTGCGCCCGTGGGCGATACCATCACCTCGGAAAACAACCCCGCGAAGCAGCCGCTCGCCGGGTTCAAACAAGTGCAGCCGCGGGTCTTTGCAGGTTTGTTTCCGGTGAGTTCCGATGACTACGAGCAATTTCGCGACGCGCTGAAGAAGCTCAAGCTCAACGACTCGGCCCTGCATTTCGAACCGGAAGTCTCGACTGCGCTCGGCTTTGGATTTCGCTGCGGGTTCTTGGGACTGCTGCACATGGATATCGTGCAAGAGCGCCTGGAGCGCGAGTACGGGCTCAATCTGATCACCAGCGCGCCGACCGTCATCTATGAAGTGCTGCTGACCGACCAGTCGGTCATCAATGTCGACAATCCGGCCAAACTTCCGCCGCAGGATCGAATCGAAGAGCTGCGCGAGCCGATCATCATCGCCAATATTTTGGTGCCGCCGGATCATGTCGGCGCCGTCTTGACCTTATGCAGCGAGAAGCGCGGCGTGCAAAAAAAGATGCTGTTCTTGGGCAGCCAGGTATCGCTGCAATACGAGCTGCCGCTGGCTGAAATCGTGCTTGATTTTTTCGACCGCCTCAAGTCCTCGAGCCGCGGTTATGCATCCTTTGACTACGAATTCAGCCATTTTCAAGCGGCGCCATTGGTCAAGCTCGATGTGTTGATCAACGGCGATCCGGTCGATGCGCTGTCGCTCATCGTGCATCGCGACAATGCCTACGCGCGCGGCCGCGAGCTGGTCGATAAGATGCAGGAACTGATACCGCGCCAGATGTTCGACATCGCCGTGCAGGCGGCGATCGGCAGCCATATCATTGCCCGCGCCAGCGTCAAGGCGATGCGCAAGAATGTGCTGGCCAAATGCTACGGCGGCGATATCTCACGCAAGCGCAAGCTGCTCGAGAAGCAAAAAGCGGGTAAGAAACGCATGAAGCAAGTCGGGCAGGTCGAGATCCCGCAAGAAGCTTTCCTCGCGATCTTACAGGTCGGCAAAAAGGCGAATTGAACGTGTCTTGCGCCATTGATTACCTTGGGGGTATTTCGTGAATGATGGTGATCGTGTTTTCTTAGGGCTGTTGTTCGCCGGCGCGGTGTGCGTGCTGGTGATTTTGATCGATGGCTGGTTCTTGCGGCCGCGGCGCGATCCCGGGGCGACCAGCGTCGAGGAGCCTCTGCTGCCGAAGTTAGCGGGCTACGCCTTGGTCGGACTGGCCTTGGCCATGCTGTGGCGCCTGTTTCGCTACGAAGCGGTGGATTTCAGCCTCATGCTGGTGGTCGTCGGCGCCGTTTCCGGAATCATTTGGGCGGCGGATGCGGCATTTTTCGCGCGGCGCCGCCGGGTTGCCGCGGCATCCGCGGGAACCCCGAACGAGCGCGTGCGCGAGCCCATCGCGGTTGAATACGCTCGTTCGTTCTTTCCCGTCATCATTCTGGTGTTGGTGATCCGCTCCTTTCTGTTCGAGCCCTTTCGCATCCCGTCCGATTCCATGATGCCCACCCTGTACGACGGCGACTTCATCTTCGTCAGCAAGTATTCCTATGGCTTACGTCTGCCGGTCAGCAACACCCTGGTATTCGCCACCGGCACCCCGCAACGGGGCGATGTGATCGTGTTCCGCCTGCCGCCAAATCCGAAGATCAACTACATCAAGCGTCTGGTGGGGCTGCCGGGCGACCGCATCCGTGTCGATGAGAACAACCAGCTCTACGTCAACGACAAGCCCATGCCGCAGACTCCCGGACCCACTTATACGGGGCCGAAGCAGGACCTTTGGAACTATACGGGCGTCCCCACGGCCTTCGAACAGCTGGACGCCAAGCGTCATCGCATCATGTTCGCGAATGGCAGCGTGAAGTCGGGGGAATGGGTCGTGCCCGCGGGGCACTATTTCTTCATGGGCGACAACCGCAATAACAGCAAGGATAGCCGCTGGCTCGATGAACCGGATGCGCCGGGATTCGTTCCGGAGCAGAATCTAGTCGGTAAAGCGGTCCGAATTTGGCTTAATCTTGATACTCGTGACGGACCTCTCTGGAGAAGGGTCGGAAATAAGATTGAATAGGGCTCTTTTAGGGAGGTTTTATGCGTAACCACCAGCAAGGCATGACGTTCATCGGGTTGCTCTGCATTCTCGCGTTGCTCGGCGTGGTCGTATACGCGGGGATACGGCTGGCGCCCCTGTATCTCAACTATATGAAGGTCGCGCGCACCATGGAATCGGTGGCCTCCGAGGTCAAGGGCGACAATCCCGACCCGCAGGCGATCAGGAACTTGATCGACCGGCATTTCAATATCGAGGACCCGACGGGCGTTACCGTAAAGGATATCGAGATTACGCGGGACAGCGACGGGGTGCAGATGCATGTGGCCTACGACGATGCCGTGCCCTATGTGGCGAACGTTTCGCTCAGTGTGCATTTCGAAAAGACAGTGAAGGTGCGGTGATTCCACTGCGCAAGCCGGACGATGTTGCGGATTGGGTCGAGCGATCGTTCGGCCATGTGTTTACGGCGCCTGCGCTCTGCTCCACGGCGCTGACGCATCGAAGTGCGGGCGCGGATCAAAACGAGCGCTTGGAATTTTTGGGCGATTCAATTCTCAATTGCGCCGTCGCACGCCTGCTTTACGACGCGCACCCGCAGGCCGATGAAGGAGATCTATCCCGTTTGCGCGCCTCGCTGGTCAGCGGCGAGAGTCTGGCGCAGATTGCGGCGGATTTGGGTTTGGGGGAATACTTACGTCTGGGCTCCGGTGAATTGAAATCCGGCGGCTTCCGTCGGGCTTCGATCTTGGCGGATGCCTTGGAGGCGATGCTGGGCGCCATATTTCTGGACGGCGGCTACGAGGCGGCGGCGGCCGCGGTGACGCGCCTGGTCGCCGCGAAGATGGCCGAGTTGCCGGCGGCGGGAACCTTGAAGGATCCGAAGACGCGTTTGCAGGAGCTCATGCAAGCGCGGGGTCTGGCATTGCCGGTCTATACCCTGACCGCGGTGGCGGGAGATCCTCATGAGCAAACTTTTACAGTGATGTGCGAGGTTCCGGTGCTGGGCATCGGCGCCAGGGCCGAGGGCGGTAGCCGGCGCCGCGCGGAGCAATTGGCCGCGGCGAAAGTCATCGAACTGCTGCCCGCTGAAATACGCAGTCTATGAGCGAACCTAATTTTCGCGCCGGGCATGTTGCCATTGTCGGCCGCCCCAATGTCGGCAAATCGACCCTGGTCAATGCACTCGTGGGCCGCAAGGTAACCATCGTGACGGCCAAACCGCAGACCACGCGGCATCGAATCTTGGGTCTGGTCAATCGCCCCGAGGCGCAACTGGTTTTGGTTGATACGCCGGGGCTGCACGAATCGACGCGCCGGGTCATGAATCAATATATGAATCGCGTCGCGATCTCCTCTTCGCAGGATGCCGATGTGGTCTTGTTCGTGATTGAAGCGATGCGCTTCACCGAGGAAGACGAGTGGGTGTGGGAGCGGGTGCGCGGCTTGAAGCAGCCGCTGTTTTTGGTCGTCAACAAAGTCGATCGCGTTTTTCCCAAGGATCAGATGCTGCCCTTCCTCGAAGAGATGAGCACGCGCGTACCCGCCTCGGGCATCATTCCGGTTTCGGCGCTGCAGTCGGACAATCTCAATCGCCTGGTCGATCTGGTCGGTTCGCGTCTGCCGGTGTCCCCGCCGCTGTTCGCCCCGGACGTCGTGACGGATCGCGACGAGCCGTTTCACGCCGCGGAAATCGTGCGCGAAAAGCTGACTTTGAAGCTGCGCGAGGAACTGCCCTACGGCATCAATGTGCAAATCGAGCGCTTTGCGGATGAAGACAATCGAATTATGATCAACGCGGTCATTTGGGTTGAGCGCGCCGGACAGAAGGCCATCGTGATCGGTCAGGGCGGCGAGCGCTTGAAGGAAATCGGCCGCTTGGCGCGCATCGAGCTCAATGACCTGTGGCAACGCTCCGTGCATCTGGAGCTTTGGGTCAAGGTCAAGGAAAATTGGGCCGACAGCGAAATGGCATTGCGCCAATTTGGGTACGACACGTTGTGAAGAGCACGGGCCGGCCATCCGGGCGGCGCGTATGGCTGGCACCAGCCTACGTATTGCACCAGTACGCCTACCGGGACACCAGCCGAATCGTGGAGGTGTTCACCGCTGAGCATGGACGGCTCACCCTGTTCGCACGCGGCGCCAACGGTCCGAAATCGGCGCTGAAAGGCGTATTGCGGCCTTTTCAAAGATTGCTGGTTTCCTGGTCGGGCACCTCGGAGGCATGTGCGTTGGTCGGCGCGGAGAGCGACGGGCAGATGACCCGTCTCGCACCCGAACGGCTCATGAGCGGCTTCTATTTGAACGAGTTGCTGTTGAAACTGACCGAGCGCCGCGATCCGCATCCGGAGATTTTCTTCTCGTACGCCTCCTGCGTGCAAGCGCTGTGCGACGGTGAGGTCGAAGAGCGGGCGCTGCGCCGTTTCGAAAAACGCTTGCTGAATGAGTTGGGCTACGGATTGGAATTGACCCAGACCGGCGATGGTATCCCGGTGCAGCAGGATAAGTACTATCGATTCGCCCTACAAAGCGGCCCGCAGTTGTGCGTGGCGGAAGCTCCCGGCGCCGTTTACGGCCAGTCGCTCACGGATCTGCAGTCAGAGAGTTTCGAGGATGCCCGCTCACTGCGCGACGCCAAGCGCCTGTTGCGCGCCGCCATCGATGTGTGTCTCGACGGCCGCGCTTTAAAATCTCGCGAGGTCATGCTGGCGCTGCGCCCCCGGGAGCCGCTGCGCCAGGAACTCACGCGCAATACCCAGACAGGCTCCCGGGAGGGTCCGTGAACGAACTTAAAGTCCACGGCAGCATCGCGTTGGGCGTCAACATCGATCATGTGGCGACGTTGCGCCAGGCACGCCGCGCCCGCTATCCGGACCCCTTGTACGCGGCCCTGCTCGCCGAGGAAGCCGGCGCCGACAGCATCACGCTGCACCTGCGCGAGGACCGCCGCCACATTCAGGATCGCGACGTCACGGCGATGCGCGAAGCGCTGCAGACCCGCATGAATCTTGAAATGGCGGTGACGGACGAAATGGTCCGCATTGCGCAAAACGTGAAACCGCAAGATGTTTGCCTCGTGCCGGAGTCACGCCAGGAAGTCACCACCGAAGGGGGCCTGAATGTCTCAGGCCAGAGCGCGCGCTTGCAGGACGCGGTGGCCGCGCTCGCCGGCGCGGCGATCCGCGTATCTTTGTTCATCGATCCCGACGAGGCGCAGATCGAATCGGCCCGCCGTGTCGGCGCTCCAGTCATCGAATTGCATACCGGCGCGTATGCGGAAGCGGCTGGAGGGGCGCGCGCCCGCGAATTTGAACGGCTGCGAAACGCGGCGAAGTTCGCCGCCTCGCTCGGGCTGACGGTCAATGCCGGTCATGGGCTCAACTATCACAATGTCGAGCCCATCGCGGCGATCCCCGAAATCATCGAGCTCAACATCGGGCACTCGATCGTGGCGCGTTCAATCATCGATGGGCTGGCCAAGGCGGTACGCGATATGAAGGAACTGATGCGCCGCGCGCGAGCAGGTTTCTAAGAACATGATTTTTGGAATCGGCATCGACGTTCTGCAAGTTGACCGGGTCGAGCGGGTGTTCCAAAAACACGGCGAACGGTTTGTCCGCCATTTGTTGTTGCCCGCGGAGCGCGCGCAGCTCGAGCGCACGGCGCGTCCCGTACGTTTTCTGGCCATGCGTTTCGCAGCCAAGGAAGCCATCGTCAAAGGCATGGGCACCGGATTTGCGCATGGCGTGTGGATTCGCGACGTCGGCATCGTGCAAAACTCCTGGGGCAAGCCGGAAGTGGTTTATTCCGAACGCGGCGCCAAGGTTCGCGATAGTCTGGGAATAGGCGAGGGTCACGTGACCTTGACCGACGAAGCCGGATTGGTGGTGGCGGTCGCCGTTCTCATGCGGCGTAGCGCAACTTGAACACATTGGTGTTCGATATCGAGACGGTCCCCGATACGGATCTGGGCCGGCGGCTGTATGGGCTCTCCGAGTTGTCCGACGAGCACGTGGCGCAGATCATGTTCACCAAGCGTCGACAGGAGACCGGCAGCGAATTTCTGTCGCATGAGCAGCAGCGCATTGTCGCGATATCGGTGGTCATGCGCTCCCGAGAATCGCTCAAGGTGTGGAGTCTGGGCGATGAGTCCTCGTCGGAGAAGGATCTCATCGAGCGGTTTTTCGACGGGCTGGACAAGTTCACGCCGGATTTGGTCTCCTGGAACGGCGCCGGCTTCGATCTGCCGGTGCTGCACTATCGAAGTCTGCTGCACAGTGTGGCCGCCGCGCGCTACTGGGAGTTGGGGGATACCGATCAGAGTTTCCGGTACAGCAATTACCTGAGCCGCTTTCACTGGCGGCACATGGATTTGATGGACATCCTCTCGGGCTTCCAAGGCCGCGGTCGCGCGAGCCTCCAAGACATCGCCACCTTGCTGGGCCTCCCCGGAAAACTCGGAATGCATGGCTCCGAGGTGTGGGGCGCCTATTTGCAGGGTGGGCTGGCCCGGATCCGCGACTACTGCGAAACCGACGTGCTGAATACCTATCTCATCTACTTGAGATTCCAGCTGATCCGCGGACACTTGAACGCAGCGGAACACGCGCACGAGCTGGCGCGCGTACGCAAGCTGCTGGCCGAGTCGAGCGCGGCACACCTCAAAGAATTCGCGGCAGCGTGGCCCGAGACCTAAGCTCAAGTCTGGTTCAGGAAGGCGATATCGTCGATCTGGCGCACGATGGCCGCGGCGTCGCGCGCGTCGAGGGCAAGGCCGTGTTCATCGAGGGCGCGCTGCCGTCGGAGCGCGTGCGTTTTCGTGTGCACAAGCGCCGCCGGCACATGGACGAAGCAGGCCTGGTCGACGTTCTGGTTGCATCACCCGAGCGTGCCGTTCCGCGTTGCGCTCACTTCGGTATTTGCGGCGGTTGCTCCTTGCAGCATCTTGCGCCGGCCGCGCAGCTCGCCGCCAAAGAGCGCCAACTGCTCGAGAATTTGCAGCGCATCGGCAATGTGCAACCTCAGCGGGTCCTTGAACCTCTGCGCGGACCGGAGTGGGCGTATCGCCGGCGTGCGCGCTTAGGGATCAAGTATGTGCACAAGAAAGGCCGCGTGCTGGCGGGGTTTCGCGAACGAGAAAAGCCCTATATTGCCGATATCCAGCGTTGCGAAGTGTTGCTCGCGCCGCTCGCGAGTCTGCCTGCCGAATTGGCGGCGCTGACCGAGACCCTGACGATTCGCGAGAAATTGCCGCAAGTCGAAGTGGCGGCAGGGGATCAGGCGACCGCGCTGGTGTTTCGGGTGCTGGAATCCCCCGGAGCCGCGGATCTGGAAAAACTTGCCGCGTTCGGCGCGCAGCGTGGGCTGCAGATCTTTTTGCAACCGGGCGGCCTCGACACCGTGCGGCCGTTGCGTGATGACTACCCGCCGCTCGACTACGCGGTGGACGGCGGCAGCGTGGTGATAGAGTTTGGACCGGTCGATTTCATTCAGGTGAACCGCGACATCAATTCATCCATGGTCGATGCGGCGATGACGCTGTTGCAGCCGCAGGCGGGCGATGCCGCGCTCGATCTGTTCTGCGGATTGGGAAATTTCAGCTTGCCGTTGGCGCGCCGCACGCGGGAGGTTACGGGCGTGGAGGGCGATGCCTCGCTGGTGTCCAAGGCGGGCGCCAACGCCGTGCGCAATGGCATCGGCAACTTAAGGCTGGCGCGCGAGAATCTATTCGAACCGAAGAGCTTTGGCGCCTGGGCAAACGAGCACTATGATCTGGTGCTGCTGGACCCGCCGCGCGCCGGCGCCGCGGAGCTCCTGAGTTGCATGCCTCGCTGGGGTCCGCGGCGGGTCGTGTATATTTCCTGTCATCCGGGCAGTCTCGCGCGCGATGCGCAGATTCTGGTCGCCGAGCACGGGTTTGAGCTGTCCGCAGCGGGGGTGATGGACATGTTTCCGCATACCACACACGTCGAGTCGATTGCAGTATTCGAGAAGCGCCCATGAGCTTGGGTCCCTTGATGGTCGATATCGCCGGGACCGAGCTGACGCCGGACGACGTCCAGGTGCTGTCGCACCCCTTGGTGGGCAGCGTCATTCTGTTCAGCCGCAATTATCGTGACGCGGCGCAAGTTTCCAGCCTGACGGCGGCTATCCGCGCCGTGCGCACCCCCTCCCTATTGGTCGCGGTTGACCATGAGGGAGGGCGGGTGCAGCGCTTCCGCGATGGCTTTACGCGCCTGCCGCCCGCCCGCTCCTTGGGCCGCCGCTATGATGAGGATCGCCGCGAGGGGCTGTCTTTGGCCCAAGCTGCCGGCTGGTTGATGGCCAGCGAACTTAGGGCCGTGGGTGTTGATTTCAGCTTTGCGCCCTGCGTCGACCTGGACTATGGCGTGAGCGAAATCATCGGCGATCGGGCCTTCCATCGGGACCCGGATGCGGTGGCCGCGCTGGCCGTAGCCTATATGTCGGGTATGCGAGAGGCCGGCATGGCTGCGACGGCCAAGCATTTTCCAGGGCATGGCGCGGTGTTTGCCGATTCCCATGTGGCGTTGCCCATCGACCGCCGCAATTTCGTGGATTTGGAGCCGGATATTCGGCCTTATCGGCTGCTGATCGCGAACAATGTGGCCGGGGTCATGGGCGCCCACGTGGTGTTTCCGGCGGTGGACCCCCTGCCGGCCAGCCTTTCCCAGCGCTGGATATCCGGCGTGCTGCGCGGGGACTTGGGGTTCCATGGCTGCGTCTTCGCCGACGATCTGACCATGGCCGGCGCCGCCGCCTTTGGAGGCGTAATAGAGCGGGCGGAGCTGGCATTTGCTGCAGGTTGCGACGTCCTCCCCATTTGCAACGATAGACAAGCGGTAAAGTCTGTGCTCAATCACTTCGGGCCGGATTTGGGCTCGCCGGCCTCTCAGGCCCGGGTGGTTCGAATGCGGGCGCGGGGTGAGGCCCCGGTAAATCTTGGAGCGGACCGGCAGTGGCAGCAGACGGTAATGATGATCGCAAACCTCTCGGCAACACCTCCTCTGGTGCTGACGGAGGGCAATCATGACGGAGTTTGATCAGGGACTGTTTCGGCGCCTGGTCGAGAGCTCACCGGAGGGCGTGGTGCTGATCGATGCGCAAGGCGCGGATCACCCGGTGATCTACGTCAATCCGGCCTTCGAGGCGCTGACCGGATATTCGGCGGCGGAGTTGATTGGGCGAAATCTGCGTTTACTGCAAGCCGATGATCGAGAGCAGGATGGGCGCCATCGGCTGCGCGATGCCATGAGCCGCGGAGAAACCTGCCGAGTGTTGTTGCGCAACTATCGCAAGGACGGCAGCCTCTTTTGGAATGAAATGACGGTGATGCCGCTGCGCCACCCGGACGGTTGCGTTACGCATTATGCGGGCCATCACCGCGATGCCGGCGAGCGCCTGCGCATCGATCCCAAGGTCGCCAAGGACAGCTTGAGCGGTGCTCATCAACCGACCGCGGTCGCGGTGCGCGACGACCGCTTGACGGGTCTTTATACGCTGCCCTACCTCGAAGAATTACTGAAGCGCGATTGGGCCGTCGCGCATCGCGAACAGCGCAGTATCGCGGTGTTCGCGGTCGATATCGACGCTTTGGATCTTTACAACACCACCTTCGGGCGCGCCGCGGGCGATTCAACCATCCGTCGCGTTGCGCACATCGTGTCAGGCTGCTTGCGCCGCTCGAGCGATGTCACGGCGCGCATCGACGGCGGCAGCCTGATTGCGTTTGCGCCCGGCCTGTCGATCGAGCAAGCCTTGCGCGTCGGCCAGCTCATGGCTGAACGGGTGCGCGATTTGCGGATTCATCATCCGCGTTCAGCGGTGCTGCGCTATATCAGTATTAGCGTGGGCGTATGCGCCAGCACCCCGGGCGCTTCCGACAGCCCCTCTGATCTTCTGCAAAGAGCGCAGCAGCAGCTGCAGTTCGCGAAGAAATCGGGCCGCAATCAGGCGGCCTAGCCGCAGTGATTTTGACCGGTAGCGTTCGTCAGGGAGGGTAAGCAGACTCAAGGCCCGACGGCAAAAGGACCTTGAGTCTGCTTACCCTCCCTGACGAGAGCTCGCGCCGGTCTATATCACTGCGCAGGCATTACCAGTGAGTGTTGCGACACCTGTCTTTGCGGCCTACGAGTGCGCGCAAAAGGAGCTGTGCCGGCGAAATTGCCGGTCAATCTCGCGTGCTAGACTCTATATGACTTTGAATATATCACCGCAAGCGAGGGAGCGATTGGACGCGTCCGCGATCGCCAGCCGCGAGGCGGGCCTCCATAAAGAGCTGAGCCGGCCTCAGCTCATCATGATCGGTCTCGGCGGCGCGATCGGCACGGGCCTATTCATGGGCAGCGGTGTTGCGATCGGTTATGCGGGGCCGGCGGTGATAGTCAGTTATGCGATCGCGGCGATCGCCGCGGTGGCGATCGTCTTCAGCCTGTCAGAGATGGCGGTAATGCATCCGACCGCGGGTTCTTTTGGCACCTACGCGGAGATTTATTTAAACCCCTGGGCTGGAATCATCGCACGCTACTCCTACTGGATGGCGCAGGTGATCGCCGTCGGCGCCGAGGCGGTGGCGGCAGGTGTCTACATGACCTTTTATTTCCCGGGCACGCCGGTCTGGCTGTGGTCGGTGGGATTTGCCCTGGTGCTGCTCTACTTCAATTCGCGCTCAGTGCATAATTTTGGTTCCATTGAATATTGGTTTGCGCTCATCAAAGTGGTGGCGATCGTCATCTTCATCATTTTGGGGATCGCGACCATCTTTGGGCTGTGGACGAAGCCGGTTGGTTTCCACAATCTGACCGGACTTCCGGGCGGTTTCATGCCGCACGGATTCGGCGGTGTCTGGATGGCGGTGATCCTCGGAATCCTGTCGTTCAATGGCATCGAAGTCATCGCCGTCACTTCCGGAGAGGCCAAGGATCCGGTGCGTACCATCCCCGCCGCGCTGCGCTCCATGGCATTGCGATTATTTCTGTTCTACATCCTTGCGCTCACCATCGTCGTCACCTTTGTTCCCTGGACCGAAACGGGCGCAACGGTCGTCACGCAGAGTCCATTCGTGCGCATCTTTGCCCACTCGGGTATTCGCCATGCGGCTGGCATCATGAACTTCGTGGTCTTGAGCGCCGCGCTGTCGAGCATGAATACCAACGTCTATCTGTGCTCGCGGATGCTGTTCTCCTTGTCGCGCGGCGGATTTGCGCCGGGATTCTTAGGCAAGCTTGGCAAAAACGGCACGCCGATCACGGCCATTTTAGTCTCCGGCGCCTGCATCCTGTCGGCTGCGGCGCTCTCGAAGCTGACGCCGCTCGCATACAACTACCTGTTCGGCGTCGCGCTGTTCGACGCGATGATCGTGTGGATCATCATTCTCCTGAGTCATTTGAGCTTTCGACGGAGGCACAAATTGGCCGACTTGCCGGTTCGCACGCCGGGTTTTCCCGTGGTGCAAATTGCCGGACTGCTGCTGCTGTGCGCGGTATTGGTCACCATGGGGTTGGACCGCGAGACCTGGCAGATCTCATGGATCGTAGGCATTCCCTGGCTGGCGCTGCTGACAGTGGGCTATTTTCTCACGAAGGCGCGGCGAGCCCGGCAGGGGGCGTGAGAAAGGGCATTTCACCGCGTAGGATCGTGGCGAACACGTTGCTATCGATATTGCCGCCGGATATGACGGCGCACACCTTGGATTGCGAATATTGTGCCGCCAGCGCGGCAGCGACGGACAGCGCGCCGGCGCCTTCGGCCACGATGCGGTTGTTTTCAGCGAGCAGCTTGATTGTCTGCGCGACCTGGGCGAGCGGAACGGTGAGCACTTCATCGATCATCGTCCGCAGCAGTGGCCACATTTCAGGCAGCACGGAACCATAGCCCACGCCACTGACGAAACCCGCGTCGTGCGCGGTGGGTGTCGGGACGCCGGCTTGGAAAGCGGATCGCAACGGCTGCGCGCTGGCCAGTTCGCAGGCGATTATCTTTACGTCGGGCCGCAGCGCGCGAACGGCGCAGGCGATGCCGGACGCAAGGCCGCCGCCGCCGAAGGGAACGAGGATTGCCTCGACATCGGGCCACTGTTCGAGAATTTCGACGCCAATCGTGGCATCGCCGGCGAGGGAGGCGGGATCCCGCACCGCGTCGATGTAGGTGCCTTCTTGATCGTCGAGCGTGCCGGCTTCGATCGCGCGCCACCAAACATCGTTGGCGCGAACCTCGATTTTCGCGCCCAAACGGCGCAGTTTTTCCAGCTTCGCTTCCGGTGCATTGGCGGGGACCACGGCGGTGGCGCTGATTTTTAAGCGGCGCGCCATCCAGGCCACCCCAAGCGCGCTGTTGCCCGAGCTGGTGGTGTAGATGCCGGCATTCAATTCCGTGCGGCGCCGGCAGAGGACCGCGTTCGCGATCGGCCGAATTTTGAATGAACCGATCGGCTGAAGATTTTCCAGCTTCAATCGAATGGTTTTACCCGGCGGTGCGATATCGCAGGCAACCAGCGGGGAGATCATGCTCAAGCCTTCAATTCGAGTCCGAGCGGCGTCGATCTGCGCCATGTCAACCGGTTTTACTTCGTCAAACAAGCAATGTCCTCGCGATACCACGCTGCGGCGCACCCGTTTCTCATAATTGCATGTTTATATGACTGTGCATATAATTCGCTTCGATTTCTTGCGACAGGAACCGTCAAACATGGAACAAAATTTCGAGGCGCTGCGCAAGGAATTCCCCGTACTGCAGCGAAAGACCTATCTTAACAGCGGTTCGTATTGCGCACTTGCGAACGAGGTAAGAGCGGCATTCAACGCCTACATGGAAGACCGGTTGCTGGTGGGCGCGAACTGGGACGTTTGGGTGACGAAGAACGAGTCGGTGCGCAATTTGACCGCGACGCTGCTGCACGCCTCGCCCGATGAGATCGCCGTGACCGCATCGGTTTCTGCCGGATTGAATGCGCTGGCGAGCGCGATCGAGTTCACCGGCCCCCGCAACAAGGTCGTGGTCAGCGATTTCGAGTTTCCCACCAATGCGCAGATCTGGCACGCGCAAGAGCCGCGCGGCGCGAAAGTCGTTCATGTGCCGCGCGCCGCCGACGGCTATATCCCGGCGGAAATGTTCGCAAAGGCGATCGACGAACAAACGAAACTCGTGGCGATCACCCATGTGTGTTTCCGCAACGGCGCGAAACTCGATATCCCCGGCATCGTGCGCCTCGCGCGAGCCAAGGGTGCCATGGTGCTGCTCGATTGCTATCAGTCGGTGGGTTCGCTCGATATCGATGTCAAGGCCCTGGACGTCGACTTCGCGGCGGGAGGCATGCTCAAGTACTTGTTGGGTACCGCGGGGATCGGCTTCCTGTATGCAAAGGACTCTTGCGTGCGCTCGCTGGTGCCGACCAACAGCGGCTGGTTTGCGCAGGCAGACATCACCGCCATGGACATCACCGCGAATCGTCCGGCGCCCAACGCGCGCCGCTTCGAGGCCGGGACGCCGCCCGTCGTCAATTGCTACGCTGCCGAGGCGGGTCTCAACCTGCTGCTCAAGGTCGGTACGCCAGCGATCGAAAAGCGCAACTTTGCGCTGACGCGCCGTTGCATGGAAAGGCTGGAAGAGATCGGCTGGCCGAGCATCACGCCGGTCCAGGATGCGCGGCGCGGCGCCACCGTTGCCGTGCCGTCGAGCGACGCCGCACGGCTGCAGGCGGAATTGATGAAGCACGACATCGTGACGTCCTATCGCGACGACAATGTCCGCGCCAGCTTTCACTTTTACAACAATGACGACGATGTCGAGTCTTTCATAGCGGCAATGCAAGAGCTGCGCGGTTCCCTCCGGCCTCGGACGACTCAGACAGGCACCTGATGGAAATTCGCGTTTTGCGCGGCGCCGAGGTGCGCCAATTGCTGCCGATGGCGGAGTGTATCGATCTGATGCAGCGGACCATGATCGCCGTCTCGGAGGGGCGGGTGGTGTTGCCGCTGCGATCGATCCTCGTGATGCCCGGCGATCGCGGCATGATGGGAATGATGCCGGGATATCTGGCAGACCCGGAGTGTTTCGGCGTCAAGCTCGTGAGCCTGATTCCGCGCAACAAGCCGCCGCAATATTCGTCGCATCTGGGCTTGGTGCTGCTGTTCGAGGCGGATCACGGTCAGCCGGTTGCGCTGCTCGATGCGGCAGAAATCACGGCAATTCGTACCGCGGCCGCGAGCGGGCTTGCCACACGATTGTTGGCTCAGGAGCAAGCCGGAGACCTGGCCGTGTTGGGCGCCGGCGAGCAGGCCCGCAGCCATCTTGAGGCGATGCTCAAGGTGCGGCCGCTACGGCGGATTCGCGTGTGGGCACGCGATGCCGCCAAGGCGAAGCTGTTCGCAGAAGCGGAAGGGGCAAGACATCGAATCACCGTCGAAACCTCCGCCACGGTTCGCGAAGCGATTGCCGGAGCGGACATTATTTGCACCACGACCAAGGCGCGTGAACCGATCCTGCAGGGCGACTGGCTAACCCCGGGCGTGCACCTCAACGTCGTCGGTTCGAGCATCGCCGCGGCCGCAGAAATCGATATCCCGGCGGTTGTTAAAACCCGGTTCTTCGTCGACTGCCGCAACTCCACGGTGAACGAGGGCGGCGAGTATTTGCGAGCGCTGCGGGCCGGCGCCATCACGGCGGAACATATCTTGGGCGAGATCGGCGAGGTGGCCAACGGCTCGAAGGCCGGCCGCTGCTCACCCCTGGATATGACGCTGTACAAGTCCCTCGGCATCGCGCCGCAAGACCTGGCGGCGGCGCATCACGTCCTTCAGAAGGCACGCGCGGCCGGCGTTGGGCAGATCATTGACTTCTAGCGTGTTGTCGCTGCCCAGCGCGGCGCAGGTCGCCGCCGCGCGCGACAATATTCGCCCCTTTGCGCTGCGAACGCCGCTCCTGCGGCTGAACACCGATCTGCCGGGCGCCAACATCTTTCTCAAGCTGGAGAATCTGCAGCCCTGGGGTTCGTTCAAAATCCGGGCAGCGGTCAATGTGTTGAAGACCATGGATGCGGCGCGGCTGCAGCGCGGCGTCTTGACCGCGAGCGCCGGCAACTTCGGACAGGGTCTTAGCTTTGCAGCGCGCGCCATGGGCGTGCCGGTAACGGTGGTTGTTCCGAGCGCCGCCGCCGAAACCAAGGTCAAAGCACTGGTCGAGCTCGGCGCCAAGGTCATTCGGCGCCCATTCGACGAATGGTGGACGGTTCTCACCAGCCGTGCTTGCGCCGGCGAAGAAGGAGTCTTCGTCCATCCGGTCGCCGAAGCCGGCGTGCTGGCGGGCAATGCGACGATTGGCGCGGAGATCCTCGAGGATCTGCCGGGCTGCGATGCGGTGGTCGTACCCTTCGGCGGCGGCGGTTTGATTTGCGGGGTCGGTTCGGTGATGCGGCGCCTGCGCCCGACAGCGCGAATGATTGTGGCGGAATCGGAAGCCGCCCAGCCGGCCGCGGCCGCCTTGCAGCAGGGTGCGCCGGTGACGGTTCCCCACCGGCAGAGTTTCGTCGACGGCATGGGCAGCACCACGGTGCTCGCGGAAATGTGGCCGCTGCTGCGTGCAGTGACGGATGCCTCGGTATGCGCGTCATTCGAACAGATTGCCGCGGCGATACGTCTGCTCGCCGGGCGGCACCACGTCATCGCGGAGGCGGCCGGCGCCGTGTCGCTCGCCGGGGCGTTAGGTGCAACGGCGGCCCTGGGCGCACAGGCGCCCAAAGGCAATGTTGTCTGCATCGTCTCGGGTGGTAACATCGACGCTGAAAAATTAAGCGCTATCCTCGCAGGTCGGAGTCCCTTCTAAGAGCATGGCGCGAACCAGAAAAAAAACCGCCGCGGCCAGCCTAAACGCAGCGCCAAAATCCTCGGATCAAGCGCTGTTCGACGATTTCTTGCCGCATCTGATCGCGAAACTGGCCTATCAACTCAACGCGGACCTGATCGAAAAACTGCGGCGTGAGGGGATCAACGTCACCCGCTGGCGCATCCTGGCGGTGCTCGCGATGGGTGATGGGATCACCATCAATGAGATCATTGATCGCGCGATGGTGCAGCAGTCGGCGCTCAGCCGCGCTCTGATGCGCATGGAAAAGGAAAACACCGTCCGCCGAGTCCTGCGGCGGGAAGATGCGCGCTGCGTTGAGGTGTATCTCACGGACAAGGGGCGGGCGCTGTTCAATTCGCTGAATATCGTCGTGCGGCGGCGCGAGCAGCGCCTGTTGGAAGGCTTTTCTCCGTCGGGCACCGAGGCGGCCTTCAATCTGATTCGTCGCCTGAGCCGCAACATGAGGGGCCGGTCCTAGCCTGACCGGCTGAGGTTCCCAGGTTCCGGGCTTCCGAGACTTCGTGCGCCTCTTTGGCGCGTGCCTTGCAATCCCCTGCGCTCATATGGAGCAGATTTTGTGGGTGACACGCAACAGGCGGTCTTTATTTGATATTTCATATGATAACTCATATTGTGACGGCTCAATAACGGGAGAATCTGCGATGAATATAACAATCGGACGGCGTCTGACCGTCAAGCTAGGGGTTGCAGGCCGGCGATTTGCCGCTTGCGTAGGCATCGCCGCCACATTGGCCGCACCGCTCTCGTCGCCGGCCCAAACGGTTGCCGCGAGTTCCACCGGCCTCGAGGAAATCGTCGTCACCGCCAACAAGCTCAATGCCCAGAAGGTCCTCGATATCCCGGCATCGATCCAAGCCATCAGCGGCGAGTCATTGCAGAACATCAGTGCGTCGGGAATCATGAGCATTGCAGGAGAGGTTCCTGGCCTCTCGATTCAAGATTTAGGCCCAGGCGACAAGAAATACGTCATCCGCGGCATCAACTCCACCGGCGATGCGACGACCGGTGTGTACTACGGCGAAGCGGTGATCAGCGGCTCGAATGCCGATGACGGCGGCGGCTTCGAATCCGACATCCGTCTGTACGACATGAATCGCGTTGAGGTGTTGCGCGGACCCCAGGGTACGTTGTACGGCGCGAGTTCCATGAGCGGTACGATTCGCTTCATCCCCAATTCTCCCGATCTCAACACTCTCGGCGGCTATTTGACGACGGAAGGCTCGGAGACCCAGCACGCCAGCGGCAACTACAACATCAATGGCGAGGTCAATCTGCCGATCATCGATGGCGTACTTGCTCTGCGCATGGTCGGATGGAAGCTCTACGACAGCGGTTACATCGATCAGCACCGGGTGGGCGAGGGCGTCACGGGCGTCACGAACATCGGCACAGCGACTGCGCCGAATTTTCAGACCCTGCCGGTCCAAGGCCTCGGATTCGTCAAGGGCGTCAACGATGACGATGTCGGCGGCGGACGGGCCATCGTGCGCTTCCACCCGAATGACAATCTGACCATCGATGCGAACTACACCACGCAAACCGAATCCTCGAACGGTTCATCGCGCTACACCCCGCCCGGGGTCGCGGCGTTTAGCGGTGGACCCATCCCGCCGATCCAGGGTTGCGACCTGTGCAATACCGACGTCACGTTGAGTCCCTGGAACGACCATCTCTCGGTGTTTGGTCTGACGGTGGAATACAATACCGGCATTGGCACGGTGACGGGCACCACCAACCAGTACAACCGCACCACTGATTTCACATTCGACTCGACACCGGTTCTGGTGTCGTTTGATGTTCCGGTTCCGGCCGAAACGCTCGAGCCGCGCACGCGCAAAGTCAATTCCAGCGAACTGCGCTTTGCCAGCGATCTGAATTCTCCCGTCAACTTCGTGGCGGGCGTGTACCGCGAGCACGAGAGCCAGGATCTGGCCGTACAAGTCATTACCACCGGCGCCAATGGTTTGGTGACCGGTCCCTTCAGCTCGTCGAACGCCGACGATGCGTTGAATTTCCCGGGCGTGGGCAACACTTTCTTCGGCCGCACCGACACGCGCAGCGACACTCAATACGCGGGTTTCGGCGAGGCGACCTGGAAAATCACCGACGCATGGAGCGCAGTCGCGGGCGTGCGTTACTTCACTGAGACTTTGAACGGCGTGCAGACCCAGACCCATCCCTTCGGCGGCTTTCCGGGCGCGCCCAATTTGGTGCCTATTGTCGATCCGGAGGAAACCTTCAACAAGGTCACCTGGAAGATCAACACCAGCTACAAGTTCAACGAGGAACTGTTGGCGTACGCGACGGTATCGACCGGCTTTCGCAGCGGCGGTTTGAACGCGGTCAGCGAACCGTTCGAACCGATTCCTTCGGCGTACTCGCCCGACTCGTTGACCAACTACGAGTTGGGCGCCAAGGGGCGTCTGTTTGGCGGCCTGTTCGACTATCAGGCCGACATCTACTTCATCAAGTGGGACAATATTCAGGTTCAGGAAACCACCGCTGACGGCGCATTTGTTTATCAGGGCAATGCGGGTACCGCGCACGTCAAGGGCGTGGAATTCGAGTTCACCGCTCATCCCTTGCAGTATCTGTCGGCCAGTTTTGCCGGCTCGTATCAAGACGCCTTTCTCACGGAGGGCGCGGACCCGGCGCAATATGCGCTGAATCCAACCCTGGGCAGAACGGGCGATTCGATTCCCAACGTTCCGAAGTTCCAGCTCAACTTAGGAGTGAACTATACGGCGCCCATTACCGGCACCTGGCAGGGGATGGTTGCGGCGGATGCGACTTATCGCGGCGCGGTGAACGCGTATTTTGCGTCCAATACCGAGTTCAACATTCCATTGGCGTCCTATACTCTGTTCAATCTGCGGGCCGGTGTGATCAACGGTCCGTGGAGCGTCACGGCCTTTGCCCGCAATCTGACCAATAAACGTGCCGAAGTCTCCGCGATCAATTCCTCGCAGGATCCCGACGCGTTGCTGACGGTGCGTCCGCGGACCATCGGCTTGACCGCAACGCGCAAATTCTAGCGAAGGAGGGCAGCATGCGCCGGGTCGTTGCATGCTTAAGCGCCGTGGCACTGGCGGCCGGCTGTGCAGGATTGGCGATCGCGGACCCAAGCGGCAAAGGACTGCCGCTCTGGGATTTCTACAGCGCCACGCTCCGCCACGCCAAGTACATCGACCTAACCCACGCCATCGCGCCCGGCGGCCCGCTCGGTGAGGGTTTTGTCGACTTCAGTGTGGGGCCGACGCGGGCGGGCGTGTCCATACCCGGAGTGATCGAGAAGGGCGAGCCCTTCAGCTACGAAAAGCACGGCGTGGCCATCACCGCCTATGAGCTGCCCATGGATCACATCGGCACGCAATTCGGGCCGCCGGCGCATGAGAACGAACACGGCGCGACCATCAGCGATATTCCGCCCACCGTGGCGCTGCGTCCGTTGGTCGTGATCAATATTGCACCCAAAGTCGCCTTGGATGCGGGCTACCAGGCCGCCGTTGTCGATATCAAGGAATGGGAACGCCGCCACGGACCGGTTCCTGCAGGATCCGTGGTGATGATTCGCTCCGACTGGTCGAAAAAGTGGAATGATCCAAAGCGATTCACGGCGCCGCCGTTCCCTGGCGTAAGCTTGGCTGCGCTAAAATATCTACACTTGGAGCGGCACATTCTTATGCACGGGCATGAACCCTTGGATACCGACAATACCGCTCCGGAGTTCGTGGCAGAGAAGTGGCTGCTGCAGCATAACTTCGCTCAGGCTGAAGGCGTCGCAAATCTCGATCAAGTTCCGGAAGCCGGCGCGCTCATCACGATTGGTTTCGCCAAGTTCGAGGGTGGCACCGGCGGATTTGCGCGCTACATCGCCATCGCCCCGGCAAGTTGGCCGTTCGGCGTGACGATCGCGGAAAAGCCGGGTGCGCCGTTGCCGACCCACGCGCATGCGCTGCGCCGGGGCGCGGACGGCGTGATGCGGGAAACACCATGAGTGGCACCAAGACAGCGCCGCTGATCGCCAATCGCAAGGGCTACTACTACGAGGTCAAGGCAGGCAAACGCTATCTGTGGTGCGCCTGCGGGCGCTCCAAGTCCCAGCCCTTTTGCGATGGATCCCATGCCGGAACCGAATTCCTACCCATGGTCTTCAAGGCCGAACGCGACGAAGATGTGATTTTTTGCGGCTGCAAGCAAACCGGTACCGGCCCGTTCTGCGATGGCGCCCACAGCAACCTGCCGGGCGGTTATCTTACCGACGACCCGAATAGCCCTGAAAATCGTGCGGTGGCGCAGGTCGTGGCGGGGTCCGGTCCGATTGTTCAGCTCGATGGACAGTGCTATGTCTTCTCGACCGCGCGGGCATCCTTGATCGAGCGCGGCGCGATGCGCTACTGCCAAGTGGTCACGCCGGCGCTTGGCGCCTTATTTCAATCGCAGTTCTATGCGCAGGTCGCGGGCGGCAGCTCGCCGGTGATCGCGGCTGACGGGCGCCATACCGTGCTGTTCGTGATCGAGGGCAGCGGCGACATTGAGATTGGTAATCGACGCTTCGCCGTGGAACCGCTCACGGGTGTCTATGTGCGTCCCGCGGAAGCCTATCGCGTGCATAACAAATCCACGGCGCCGCTGAAATTCTTCGTTTCCAATGGGCCCGGCAGCGAGGACTTGGTACTGATTGACGCCATGCCGGCGATTTTTGAGGCGCAGTTTCCAGACCGCATCGCCTCGATCGACCCCTCGCAGCGGCACAAGATGGCCGAGCGCTACTATCAAATGCTGGTCAATCGCGAGCATGGATCGACGGTGGTCACGCAGTTCATCGGCAACATTCCGCTGTCCAAAGCCGAGCCGCACCGGCATTTGTACGAAGAGGCGCTGATTTTTCTCAATGGAGAGGGTGTCGTCTGGACCGAGCGGACCAAGACCCCCGTGTCGGCGGGAGATGTGCTGTTTTTGCCGCGCAAGCAGCTGCATTCGGTTCAATGCACAACACCCGGCGGATTTGATATCGTCGGGGTCATCTATCCCGGGGACAACCCCTCCATCAATTATTAGAGCACCATGGCCACCCACTCACAGACCCTTTCGACCCTGGTTGACGGCATCCTGCGCGGCGGCATTCGCGTCGTCGACTTGACGGTGCCGCTGGAGGCGGCGACGCAAACGATTCGCCTGCCCGAACAATTTGCCCCCTCCAAACCGTTTGCCTTGGAGGAGATCTCGCGTTACGACTCGCGCGGTCCGGCATGGTATTGGAACAACATCAGCTGCGGCGAGCACACGGGCACCCACTTCGATGCGCCAATTCACTGGGTGACGGGCAAGGACTATCCGGACAACGCGACCCACAATATCCCGGTGGAGCGCTTTATCGGTCCCGCCTGTGTTATCGACGTCTCCCCGCAGGTGCGCAGCAGCGCGGATTTTCTGCTCACGCAGAGCTTGGTGGAGCAATGGGAAAGCCAGCATGGCCGCATCCCGAGCCGCGCGTGGGTGCTCATTCGCACCGACTGGTCGAAGCGTCCGGGCGACTCCTTCCTCAATTTCAGCGCCGATGGTTCGCACACGCCTGGCTTCCATCCGGAATGCGTGCCGTTCCTTGCGCGCGAACGCGACATCCTGGGAGTGGGCGTGGAGACGGTCGGTACCGACGCCGGCCAGGCGCACACCTTCAATCCGATGTTTCCCTGCCATACCATCATGCACGGCGCCAATCGCTTTGGGCTCGCGAGCCTGACCAACTTGGATCAGCTGCCGCCGACGGGGGCCGTGGTCATTGCGCCGCCGCTCAAAATTGTGAACGGTTCAGGCAGTCCGCTGCGGGTGCTGGCGCTGGTGCCGGTGTAGCGAAGCCAAGAACTTGCAGATCAACGCGATCTCGGCGGCTCTGCTGGCGTTGGGTCTCGCGGCCGGCGCCGTGCGCGCGTGGGGCGATGAGTCCGCGGCGCGCCAACTCTCCATTGATGCCACCGTGACGGTGGGCGCATTGCGTCCGTTGAATGGTGTGCAGGCCGAGGATGCGCAGGGCGCGGCGTTCTATCGCACCGCGCACATCGACCTGGTGCGCATTCCCGATGCGGCTGGCGCCGGCGATATCGACGCAATTTTCCCCGACATGAGCGCCGATGTGGAAAATCCCAAAAGCTACAACTTTGCGGCTTCCGATCGGTTGGTGGGGTCCATCAGGTCAAGCGGCGCCGAGCCGCTATTTCGAATCGGGCGCAGCGCGAACGCCGGCGGCGAGCCGCCGCCGGACCTCGATAAGTGGGCGCAGATCGTGCGGCATGTTGTGCTGCATTACAACGCGGCGTGGGCCAAGGGCTTTCGGTACGGCATTCGCTATTGGGAGATTTGGAACGCACCGGACTCCAAGCAGTCTTGGGCCGGCTCTGCGGCTGACTACTACTATTTGTACGAGAAGACCGCGCGAGCCATTCAAGCGGCCGACCCGGACGCGTTGATCGGCGGCCCAGCGATTTCCAAGCCCTTGATCGCCGGTGACTATCGCGAGAAATTCATCGACTTCGTGCGCTCGAATCGCCTGCCGCTCGATTTCTTCTCCTGGCATTTTTATGCCGTGGACTCGAACGATCCCAATGTCTTTGTGACGATTGCGAGGCAACTGCGCACCATGCTGGATGCGCGCGGCTTCGGCTCCGCCAAGAATATCTTGGACGAGTGGAATGCGGACCCGGCCGAGGAGGATGCGGACAACGCCGCACAGGCAGCATTCGCGGCGAGCTCGCTGATCTATATGTTGGGGGGTCCCATCGATGCGCAGACCTATCGTCGCAACGCGGCGTCAGTTCGCTTAAGTAACGGTGCAGCGGATGCGGTTGGATCTGCGCTGGGCGCTTTTGGGACGCTGAAGAGCACGCCGTTGCTGATTCGAACCACCGGCGGCGACGATTCGGGATTTGCCGTCGTGGCCGGCCGGTCCAAAGACAACCGCCTCGTGCAAATCCTCATCAGCAATTATCAGGTCGCTTCGAAATACTTGCATCCCCGCAACAACTGGGACACCTCGCTTCCGGAGCGCCGCACGCTGCAATATTCCAACAATGGCGGCTATGACGTCACGGTCAGCCTGCCGGCGTCAGGAAAGTATCAAGTGAAGCGCTATCGGCTCGGCGACTCGAGCAACTTTGCGCTCCTGGATGAGCGCATCGAGTCCGGTCCGAGCATCGAGCTGCAGGCCGCGCTGCCACCCCCGGCGGTCGAACTCATCGTCATCAGCGCGAAATGATCTAAATAGGGTTTAAGCCGAGGCGCAATAAATCGGCGATCTCCGCGGCAATCTGCGCCTTGCGCTGGTCATCGCCGCGAACCAGACCCTTGGCGAGCCAGCTGCCGGCGCCGCGCATGAACAGCAACAGGCAATCGCGGTTTACGTCGCGCATCGAGCGCTCGTTGTGCGCCTCCCGGCATAGGGCGCGGTAAGCCTGCACCAATTCTCTGCCGCGTTCCGTCGCGAGGATCTTCTCCGCCTCGCTCAACGAGTCGTAGCCGGTCGAGGAACGCAGCGGCTCGATGTCGTCGCGCTGGTGCGAGATTGAATTGGCGCGCAGCACCGCGATCAGCGTATCGATCGCGGGGCCTCCCTGCGCCGCGGCCTGCTCGCGGATGAAGGAAAAAATCCGATGTGTGCGGGCGTAGCAAGCCGAGAGGATGGTTTGCTTATCGCCCACGTAGTGATAGAGCGTTCGCTTGGTCGCGCCCACCGCGGCCGCGATATCGTCGAGCGAGGTCGTGTCGACGCCGCGGCGATTGAACAGCTGCGAGGCGGCCGCGAGAATCTTTTCGCGTTTCGCATCGAACTGCGCTTCGCGGTCGAATAGGTCCGCCGATTGGCTCAGCAGCGGGGCGAAATCGATGGGCGGCGGATTGACCTCGCGCGCGCGATCGGCGCCCCAGCCGTTCGCCATGATGTCCTTGGCCGCGGCAATGATGTCGCGGCGGCTGACGCGCAGGGCCTCCGCCAGCGGCGAGTTGAGGGGAATCGAGTGAATGATGCTGATAATCGTGCGCGCCACGATTTCAAAATCGCAGCAACGAATGCGCCCAGACTTGGCTCCCGCTTCGAGCAGGCTGGCGAGCCGCGCGACGACCGCCTCGAATATTCCCAACACCGTTTCACGCGCCGCCTGGTCGAGCAATCCAACTTCGCTCAAGGCAGCCAGCTCCGGCTCCGCCGGGTCCAACGTGCTCGAGATGAAGTTGCCGAGCACTTGCAGCGTACCGCTGCCGGACTGGGCGGCCTCTTCCAGCCGCCGCGCCATGATCTCGGCGGAGCGCAAATAGACCTGAAACATCAGGTCCTCCCGATCCTCGACATAGTAGTACAGCGACGCGCGCGAGAAGCCCAGCTTGTCGGCGACGTCCGTCAAGGAGGTCATCGAGATGCCTTTGGAATTGAGCTCCCGCGCCGCTTGGTCAAGCAGCTGCTCGCGGCGCGACTTCGCCGCCGTCTCGAGGCGCGCGGATGCGGCGCTTTTGCTGACCAGTCGCATCGCGCTAATATTCTACGGCGCAGCCCTGCGGCTGGGTTTCGGTTTTTTGTACGCGCCGTCCGGCGACCAAGTCGTCCAGCGCGGATTTCACGTATTCGTGTCCCGCAGTGTCGTCCGCGAAAACTTGATCGTCCATGGCGCCTTCATATGCAAGCTTGCCGTCGCGATTGACCACGAAAAAGCTCGGCGTGGTCTTGGCGCCATAGCTGCGCGCGATGTTGCCGTCGACATCGAACAAGAAGGCAGTGACCGTGGCGTGCGTATGCGCGATGCGTGCACGCGCAGCCGGCGGCGTTAGATATCCCGCCTTGTCGGGTGCGGCCGTATCGATGGAAAGCCAGACGATTTGCCGTGAAGCTGCGTAACGCTGTAGGGCCTGCATTGTTCCGCTTTTGTACTTGACGGCCGTGAAAGGGCAGACGGGGTTGGTCCATTCCAGGACCACCAGTTTGCCCGCATAGTCGCGCAAGCTGTGCTGCTTGCCATCGGCGCCCTTCGCCGTGAACTGCGGCGCCTGCGCACCTACATCGACGCGGCCAAGTCCCGTGCCTTGCGCCAATCCAGCCAGGCCGATGCAGGCCGCCGCAATCGACATGATTGAGGCGGCCCGTGCTGCGATTCCCTTCAGCGAATCATTCGACAACACGGGCCGCCACGAGGGTGCTACTGGCCGCCTCCGCTCTTCTCGGGTGCCGCCGCAGGCGCTGCGGGTGCGGGCTGTCCTTGCGGCTGCGACGCCTGCTGGCGACGCTTTTGCGCATTGGCCTGAGCCGCCGCCAATTCATTGGGCTCGATGAAGCCGTCATGATCGGTGTCGATCTTGGCGAAGGAATCCGCGAACTGCTTGCCGATCGGTCCGGTCATTTCCGACATGTCCAGCTTGCCGTTCATTTTGGTGTCCAGCATGCCGAACAGGCGATTGTCATTCAGCTCCTTGTCGTACGCGGCGTACTGATCCATCTTGTCGGAGGTCTCGCCGACCCACTCGAAGTGGAATGCGGTGTAGAGCATTTCATCGAAGGACTGATCGCCCCACGGCACCACTCGATTGTGATCCGGATTCGCCGGATTTCTCACAGAGTTGTCGTAGGTATAGACGGCCAGCAGTTTCGATCCGGCGGGAACGAAAACCGGTTCAACGAAGTTGTACTCGCGCTGCCAGTTGAAGTCGTAATGCGGCAGGGAGACCAGCAGGGTTTTCTTGCCGTTCGGCTCGATCAGGAAAAACTGCGAGGACGCGCCGCGGTAGTGGGCGTGCGGGAACGCACTGAACAACTTCATATCCTTGGGAACGTCGATGTACGCCTGCCGCTCGACGCTTTCCTGGTTCGCAGGAATCACGATGTTCGCGTTCAAGACGACCGAATTGCGCATCACGTACTTCGGCTTCTTGTCGTAGAAATACAGCGCGATCTGCGAGTGCTCGGTGACTTGCTGGCCATACGGCGTGTAGTGGACCTGGAAGCCGACGGCGCCTCCCGGGGGCAAATACGCGCCGGTGTCCTTCGGCTCGACGAAGGACTCCGCACCGACTGCATAACCGCCCAGCGAAGTTCCCCACTTGCTCTCATTCGCGACTTGTCCGGGTCCCGGCACTTCCGCCAGGTAGCCGGTCAGAATGTGGTGTACGGTTTGGCGATTCACGACCTTGATGGTCGAGGCGCGCAACCACTTTCCTTCCTTCAGCGGATTGACGACGTAGGGACGTTGATAGTCGACGATGCCATTCGCCGGAATGGTGTAGGCGGGAATATCCAGCACCAAGTCCGGTTTGCCCAAAGGCCATTCCGGTGCGACGAACGTCTTCGCCGCCAGAGGATCGGATCCGGTGCCGCGCGGCGCGCCGGCTTCAACCCAATGCACCAGCGTCTTGATTTGCGCGGCCGACAAGCTGCGATCGCCAAGGAAATGCCCAACGCTGGGATCGGCGCGCCAGGGCGGCATGCGCTGCGTGCGGATCATTTCGCGAATCATGGATGCGAACGGCGCGATCTCTTCGAATTTGGTAAAGGGCATCGGACCAATGCCGCCGGGTTCATGGCAGGATACGCACTTCTCCTCGAACATCGGCGCGATGTTCTTCACGTAGGTCACCTTGCTGGTGGCCAATTTCGCGCGCTCTGGGAAGTCGATGATGCATCCGACGGATTCGACGCGGGCGACTGCGACCGGCTTGCCGGCGAGCATGGAATCCAATGCGTCCTTCGCCCAGGTGTGGTCGGCGGCGGCCTTCTGGCGTTCATAGGTGACCTTGTCGTCGATCGGTCCACGGTAGACGATTTTCCAGTTCTTCGGATCGATGACGATGACTTCCGCGGTTCGGGTCACACCTAACTGCTCGCCGACCAACTGATTCGTATCCATCAGAATCGGCAGGTTGTAGCCGTAGGCCTTAGCCTCCGCAACGATCGCTTCGCGGCTGTTCGAGGGCGTGG
>Ga0209525_1000068_pt1 | contig 34959 bp, 36 predicted proteins | sample JacPin_JW_Ref_O1_FD_187958 | JGI IMG/M metagenome (GOLD analysis project Ga0209525, IMG submission 187958) | Forest soil microbial communities from Algoma, Ontario, Canada - Jack Pine, Ontario site 1_JW_Ref_O1 (SPAdes) (version 2) | ecosystem: Environmental > Terrestrial > Soil > Boreal... | reverse complement strand
TTCATGGCGGCACCCGCCGTGAAGGCGCGCAGATCGTCACGGCGGGCGGGCGCGTACTTTGCGCCGTCGGCTTGGGAAGCAGCGTGAAAGATGCGCAGCTTCAGGCATACAATCTCGTGCACACGATTCATTGGAATTTGGTGCAGTACCGGCTTGATATCGGCTATCGCGCGATCAAGCGCTAGGAGTTTTGCATGCCGCACGTTCGACCGAGCATCGCCGACAAGCGGCGCGCATTTCATCGCCTGCATCAAGAGGGCTGCTTCGTCCTTCCCAACCCGTGGGATGTGGGCAGCGCGCGCTACCTGCAAACTCTGGGTTTCAAGGCGCTCGCCACCACGAGTTCGGGATTCGCATGGTCGCATGGTCATCGCGATGGCGCGATGTCCCGGGATCGCGTATTGGATCATCTGACCGAGATGGTCGAGGCCACGGATTTGCCCATCAACGCTGATTTCGAGCATGGATTTGCGCCGGATGCCGCAGGTCTCGCCGACAGTGTGCGCCTCGCAGTGGAAACCGGTGTCGCGGGACTGTCCATTGAAGACTCGACCGGCGATGCATCCAAACCTCTGTTCGATTTCGACGCGGCGATCGATCGAATGCGCGCGGCCCGCAAAGCGATCGACAAAGCCGGCAGCGACACGATGTTGATCGGCCGCGCCGAGTGTTTCCTGGTCGGGCAACCCGATATCGAGCAGACCATCGCCAGACTCAAAGGCTACGCGAACGCGGGAGCCGACTGTTTGTACGCGCCGGGAATTCGCACGACGGAACAAATCTCCGCCGTCGTGACAGCCGTCGCACCGAAACCCGTCAACCTGTTGATTGGCTTCAACGCGGACCTGAGCATGTCCGAAATCGCGGCATTGGGCGTGCGGCGCGTGAGCGTCGGCGGTGCGCTGGCGCGTGCGGCCTGGGGCGGCTTCATGCGCGCGGCGAAACTCATCATCGAGCAGGGTAAGTTCGACGGATTCGCCGATGCGGCCTCCGGAAATACCTTGAACACGGTATTCCGCGGAAGCTAGGCCTTAGGATACCGTCGAGGCTCCTCGACGAACTCGATTATGTCGTGCGGCCGTGATGCGCCCGCTGCATCGCAATAGGGGGAGAAATGCAGTTTTCGCGAGGCCGCTCCGCCGCCATTGGCAGGCTCAGCTAGTGCGCGCCGCAATCTGCATCGCTACGGCGGCGATGGGCTTGAGTGCTTGCGGCGGCGGCTTGGGCGGCGCAAACAGTCCGCCTGCCGCTGCGCCGTCGCTGAGCGGACCTCCCATCACCAGCGAAGCGGATGCCGTCCTGCACCTGGACCAGCTGCGCGCAGCGGGATTTCGCGGCGGCGGCGTACGCGTGGGCGTCATCAGCACCGGCGTCGTCAACCTCGCTTCCTATCAAGTTGCGGGTGTGCTGCCCGCCGGGATTTACATCAGCCAGAACACCGCGGGCGCCCTCGATGAGGGGAGCTGGATGCTCGAACTCGTTCATCAACATGCGCCCGACGCCCTGCTCGGATTCTGCGACGGGGTCGATCTTGATTTCAATGGCTGCGTTCAGGATTTAGGAAACAACTTTCACGCCGATATCATCGTCGACGATATTTTATTCTCCGGCCAGTTCTATCCGGATGTCACCGCCGCGTCCATTGCCCAGTTGGAAACGGCGAACGATCGAATGGTATTCGTTCATCTTTCCGGCAACGAACAGAATGGGGGCTACTGGCAAGGCTCCTTTGTGCCCACGGCGGCGATCATCGCCGGCGCGCAGACGATGCTGCTCGACTTCGGGATCGCGAGCGGCGGTGCAAGCGATGCGTTCAATGCCATCACGCTGCCCGCCAACAATCGTTTAAGACTCATCCTGAATTGGAATGATCCGCCGCACGATCCGGCCAACCGTGCGCTGACCGCATACCTGCTGGACGCCAATTCGCAAGTGCTGACTCAGATGAGCAGTGAATCCGACCCGACGCTGCTCCTTGACTACACCAATGCGACGGGGGCCGCACAAGTGGTGCGGCTGGCCGTAGCTCTGGATTCAGGTTCGGCTCGAGGCCTGGTGGTGCAGGTCACGGAAGGGAGCGTGACTTGCAACATCGAATGCCAGCCACTGGCGCACGCCAGCTCCGGGCTCGCGGGCGGCTCGATCGGCGATATTGCGGACGCTCTGGTCGTGGGTGCCACCTTCGCGCTGTCGCCGCGCACGCTTGAGACGTGGTCAAACCATGGCCCGTTTCGCATTGATTTCCAGGCCGCCGCGGATGCGGCCGCGCCGGACGGTTTCGATTACACGCGCCTCGCCGCCCCGCTGCAGATTGCAAAACCCGATTTGGTTGCCCCGGACTGCGTCACCGTTCCTTTCAGCGATGGCAAGACGCTCACCAACAATCAGTTCTGCGGGACTTCCGCCGCCGTACCCTCGATCGCCGGCGCGGTGGCGCTGCTCGAAAGCGCGGGATTTAATCGTGCCCAGGTGCTCAAGGCGCTGCGCAGCACCGCCGTACCCTTGGGACCAGCCACCTGGGACGCCGGCTACGGGTTCGGACTGGCCGATGCCGCCGCCGCCCTGCGTTCGGGCGGCAATTAGACCTCGGCCGCTAGCGCCGAACCATCGTTCGCATCAGGTGTTCCAGCGCGGCTTCGGGATCGGAACATTGGCCCGTATGCACGGGCGAGGTTTGCACAATCGTGCTGCGCGGCGCGACCAGCCAATGAAAGCGCTCGCGCGCGGACAGCTTTCCGATGTCGCCCGCGGCTTCTCCGCCGGCGCAAATCGCGGGAATGCTCTGCAGCGCGCGTCTGACCAGGTCCAACTCCACGCGCGAGTCGATGGCGAGCAGCGCCTTTTCGTCCAACTCGATGCCGGCCAGCAAAATGCGCTCGACATCGCAAGAGAGAATGATCCCGGCATTCACGAACTCGCCGCGCTCGACGCGCGGCACGACACGAATGACCGCATAATCATAAGTGCGCAGCGCGTGCACGAAGGGCCTCCTTGAGGAAGATGTCCGATGTGGCCAGTCGCGTCATGAAATAATTCAGGTACGCACTCCGTTGTTGTGCCTTGCTCTCGAAGCCGGGGTCATCCGCGAGCCAGGCATCCGGGATCAGCTCGACGATGCCCGCGATTTTGTCGTTGACGATGCGCGCCCTCATCTCGGCATCCGCCTCCTCGAGGCTGCCGGCGTATTTCAACAATACATGATCCTTGATCAGAGAGAATGGCGTCAGCGCGTGCCGGTCGTGTTGATTCCAAGCGTGATGGAAATACAAGGCGGCGCCATGATCGATGAGCCAGAGCCGTCGATGCCACATCAGCATATTGACGTTGCGCGCCGTTCGATCGACGTTGCAGACGAATGCGTCGAACCACACGACGGCCGATGCCAGTTTTGCATCGGGCTGATACACCAATGGATCGAAGTTGACCGAGCCGGGCAGATAGTCCAAAGCAACATTCAACCCGCTGCTTGCGCCGATCAGGCTTTGAATTTCCGCGTCGGGCTCCGTGCGGGCGAGGTCCGGCGGAAGCGTGACGAAGACGATCTCAGGGACCGGCAGGCCCACCATCCGCCCGATTTCGCCGGCCAGCAATTCCGCAATCAATGCTTTTGGGCCCTGGCCCGCGCCGCGAAACTTGAGTACGTACAGGCCATCGTCGTCGGCTTCGATGATGGCGGGCAATGAACCGCCCTCGCGCAATGGCGTGACGTAGCGGCTGGCGGTGACGGTTCTGATGCGGGGCGGTTGGTCCTTCACGGGCTCGCCGCCTCGACGCGCGCGCTCTGGGTGATCTTTGGATCGTTGCTCGAATGATGTGCGCGGAACAGACGGCCCTTCTCGGCCAACAACACAAATACGAGGCTGACAAGCCCGCAGCACAGGGCTCCCGCGGCCAGCGGCACGGTGGTGCCGTTGAACTGCTCGCCGATGAGAATTCCGACCAACGCGCCGCTAAATGTCGAGATGAAGCCTTGCAGCGATGCGGCGATCCCCGCGATCGCGCCCATCGGCTCCATCGCCATGGCGCCGAAATTAGATACCGACAGGCTGAAGGTCGCCATGGTCAACGATTGCAGCACCACGAAGGTCCAGATTTGCTCGAGGCCCAGAGCCGCGATGAGAACGTGAAACCCCGTGACGGCAATAAACAAAAGCAATGCGGTATGCGAGATCAGCCGCATGCCTAAGCGCTCTACGATGCGCGAATTCAAGTACGCGGCCATGCCCATGAAAATGGCGCACAACGCGAACATGCTGGGCATCAACTTGGGCCGGTGAAACACCTCGGAGAAAATCTGCGCCACCATGCCGACGTAGGCCATGATGGTTCCGAACATCACCATCATGGCGAGGGTGTAGAAAATCGACGCGCGGGTGCCGAGTACGAGCTTGGCGGCGTTCAGCACGTGCTTGCGCGTGAGGGTCATGCGGTATTCGGGATGCAGGGTTTCCGGCAGGCGCAAGAAACCCCACGCGGCCACCATCGCGGCAAAAACGGCGAACACTACGAAAATATAGCGCCACGGGGCGATAAATAAGATCAGTTGGCCCAAGCTCGGCGCGAGAATCGGCACCGTCAGGAACACCACGAAGGTCAGCGACATGACCCGCGCCATCTGCCGGCCGGAATATAGATCCCGCACCACCGAGCGCGTCACGGTGACGCAGGCGGCCGCCAGGCCATGCACGAATCGCCAAGCGAGCAGCGCCTGAAAGCTGCCGCTCAAACTGCACAGCAGCGCGGCAATGACGTACAGCATCAAGCCGCCGAGCAGGATCGGTCTGCGGCCGAATCGATCGGACAGCATGCCCCAGAACAATTGCCCGAGGCCCATTCCCGTCATATAAGCGGTAACGATCCATTGACCGTGATTCGCATCGCCGACGTTCAGCGCAGTGATGATCGTCGGGAATGCCGGCAGCATCGCGTCGATGGCAATGGCCTGAGTCGACATGGTCGCCGCCGCCAACACCACAAACTCGAGAAACCCAATCGAATGGGCGGTTCGCCTCTCAGCCATGAATATCGTTTAGCTCTTTGAAATGACGGGCGCGCCGGCCGGCGGCGGCGAGCCCGCCGGGGGCTTGCGCGCGATGCTGGTGGCCATGGTCACGATGGAGGCCAGATCAGTCAGATTCGCCGGCACCACCAGCGTTGTGCCCGCTTGCGCGAGCCTGCCGAACTGCTTCACGTACTCCTCGCCGATACGCAGCTGCATGGCTTCGATGCCGCCGCGATCGGACAAGGCGATGCCCACCTGACGCAAGCCTTCGGCCGTCGCCGTGGCCACCGCGAGAATCGCCTGGGCCTGGCCCTCGGCCTCATTGATTTGCTGCTGCTTGTTGGCCTCGGACTGCTTGATCACGCGCTGCTTGTCGCCTTCCGCGGCATTGATCTTCGCGTCCCGCTCGCCTTCCGAGGTCAAAATGACGGCGCGCTTTTCGCGCTCGGCGCGCATTTGCTTTTCCATCGCCGAGAGCACGTCCTTCGGCGGGGTGATGTTCTTGATTTCGTAGCGCAGGACCTTGACGCCCCAAGGGGAGGAGGCCTTGTCCAGTTCGCTCACCACATTGGTGTTGATCTGGCCTCGAGCCTCGAAGGTGCGGTCCAGCTCGATCTTGCCGATCTCGCTGCGCAGGGTGGTTTGCGCCAGCTGCGAAATCGCAAAGCCATAGTTGGTGATCCCGTAAGACGCCAGATGGGGATCCATCACCTGCATGTACAGCACCGCATCGACGCCCACCTGTACGTTGTCGCGCGTGATGCAGATCTGCTCGGCAATGTCGATCGCGATTTCTTTGAGGCTGTGCTTGTAGGCGATCCGTTCCATGAACGGCACGAGAATATGAAAGCCGGCCGACAGCGTGCGGCTGTACTTGCCCAGGTGTTCGATCACGAAGGCGCTCTGCTGCGGCACCACCGTCGCGGTCTTGGCAATCACCACCACGATCAGTATGGCGATGATGATGGCTCCGTAGCCCAAGGTCATAGTCACGAGTTTTCTCCATGCACAACGAGGGTCAGGCCATTGACCCGATCGACACGCGCGCGCTGACCGGCTGCGATGGGGGATTCCCCGCCGTTGAACGCGTCCCAGGAGCTGCCGCAGTACTCCAGCCGGCAGGTTTCACCCGGCTTCAACTCGGCGGGCAGGACCACGGTTTGACCGGCGGGCCCCTGTTTCATCGCGGGCAATTTCCGGCGCATGCGCTCGTAAATTCGCCGGCGAAACGTAACCATGGAAAATACGGCCAGGAGCGCGAACAGCAACCACTGCATCCAGACGGCCGGCAGCAATCCGGCGAGATCCAGGAATCCTACGACAAGAGCGGAGCCGCCGACGAATACCAGATAGAACTGGGCATCGACGAACCCCAACTCAGATCCCAAAAGTACGGCGCCGACCGCAATCCACGCCCACCACTCCATGCCTTGACTCCTAGGAACTAGTGCCGCACTACCGCTTCATCGCGTCGAAGAAATCCGTATTGGTCTTGGTGTCCTTCATCTTGTCGAGCAAGAACTCGATCGCCGCCAGTTCATCCATCGGATGCAAGAGCTTGCGCAATATCCACATCTTGGACAGCTCCGAAGGCTCGGTGATGAGCTCCTCTTTGCGCGTGCCGGAACGATTGATATTGATCGACGGGAACACGCGTTTTTCGGAGATGCGGCGATCCAAATGGATTTCCGAATTGCCCGTGCCTTTGAATTCCTCGAAAATGACGTCGTCCATCTTGGAACCGGTATCGACCAGTGCGGTGGCGAGAATGGTCAGGCTGCCGCCCTCTTCGATGTTGCGCGCCGCGCCAAAGAAGCGCTTCGGCCGCTGCAGGGCATTCGCATCCACGCCGCCCGTCAGCACCTTGCCGGAACTCGGCACCACCGTGTTGTAGGCGCGCGCCAGACGCGTGATCGAATCGAGCAGAATGACCACGTCTTTCTTGTGTTCGACCAGCCGCTTGGCTTTTTCGATCACCATCTCGGCTACTTGCACGTGACGGCTGGCAGGCTCATCGAAGGTCGAGGAAACAACTTCGCCCTTCACCGTGCGCGCCATTTCCGTCACTTCCTCGGGCCGCTCATCGATGAGCAGCACGATGAGGTACACCTCAGGGTGGTTGGCGGTGATGGCGGTAGCGATGTTTTGCAGCAACATGGTCTTGCCGGCTTTCGGCGGCGAGACAATCAGTCCGCGTTGACCCTTGCCGATGGGCGCGACCAAATCGATGGCGCGCGCGGTCAAGTCCTCGGTCGAGCCGTTGCCGCGTTCCAATTTCAGCCGTTCGGTCGGATGCAGCGGCGTTAAATTTTCGAACAGCACCTTGCCGCGCGAACTCTCCGGAGAGTCGTAATTGATTTCGCCGACTTTCAGCAGCGCGAAATAGCGCTCGCCGTCTTTCGGCGGCCGGATCAAGCCGGAGATGGAATCGCCGGTGCGCAGATTGAAGCGGCGAATCTGGCTGGGAGAGACATAGATATCATCCGGTCCGGCCAAATAGCTGGAGTCGGAAGAGCGCAGAAAGCCGAATCCGTCCTGCAGAATTTCCAGGACGCCGTCGCCGTAAATATCCTCGCCCTTGCGCGCGTGCGCCTTGAGCACGCCGAAAATGATGTCCTGCTTGCGAGAACGGCCCATGTTCTCGAGACCCATGGTCTCGGCGAGCTTGACCAGATCGCTGATCGGACGCTTCTTCAGCTCCGTCAGGTTCATCGAGCTGCGGCTGCGCGCAAGATCGGTCGGCGCAATGATCTCTAAGTCATCGCCGCCCTCCGGCAGATCGCCGTAGTCCTCGTGGACCGGCCGGCCACCGTTGGAGTTGCCGTTGCGATTGTCGTTGCGAGGTCCGCGGTTACGATTGGATCGGCCGCCGCCCCCTTGGCCGCCACCCTGCTGACCGCCGCCCTGGCCCCCGCCGCGCGATTGATTCCCTAAGTAGCCTCTCACAGGTTGCTGTCCAGAAACGCGGCCAGCTGTGACTTGGTCACGGCGCCGACCTTCTGGGCCTCGACCGTCCCGTTCTTGAACAGGATCAGTGTGGGGATGCCGCGGATATTGAATTTTGGGGGGGTGTGGGGGTTTTCGTCGATATTGAGCTTGGCGATGCGAATCTTGTCTTTGTACGTGTCGGCAATCTCATCGAGGATGGGCGCGATCATTTTGCAGGGACCGCACCACTCTGCCCAAAAATCCAACAATACAGGCTTGTCAGACTTCAAAACGTCCTTGTCGAACGTTGCGTCGCTGGTGTGAACGATACTTGGGTTACTCACTGCGGATACAGCTCCTTTTGGAGATTTAAATGAAGTTAAAACGGGTTATTTTGGGAAAGCTAGGACCCAAAGCATTACCGCGAAGTGACGATGCGCGGCCGTTCGGGCACAATACAGCGGGTTTAGCGGTCTTGATTACCTTAAAAGGGTACCGATGATACGGTTGGGGAGCGGATAGACCAGCTCCTTGGTTGGCCATATTGTTATCCGGTCCCCACTATTTTGCAAGTTTATGCACTCACAAAGCGAAAATGTCAGACGCCCATCTCAGTCAGCTTACTTTTGATTCCTTAACCATCCCCGAATCCGTTAAGCGTGGTATCGCCGAACAAGGCTTTACCCGTGCCACGCCCATTCAGGCTCAAACGCTGCCGATCGCCCTCGCCGGCCGCGACGTGGCGGGTCAAGCACAGACCGGGACCGGCAAGACCGCGGCATTTCTCATCGCGTTGTTCAATCGCCTGTTGACCAACCCCGCGCCCAATCGCCCGGCCAACGCGCCGCTCGCCATCGTGATTGCGCCCACGCGTGAGCTCGCCGTTCAAATCCATTCCGATGCGCTGGCCATCGGCAAGTACACCGGCTTGAAGCTCGCGATCGTATTCGGCGGCGTCGATTATGAGAAGCAGCGGCGCATCCTCGAGGAAGGCGTCGATGTGCTCATTGGCACGCCCGGACGCATCATCGACTACTTCAAACAACATGTGTTTGACTTACGGCACATCCAAGTGGCGGTCTTGGATGAAGCAGATCGTATGTTCGATCTCGGCTTTATCAAGGACATCCGCTTCATATTGCGCCGCATGCCGCATCCGACGCTGCGCCTCACCATGATGTTTTCGGCGACGCTGTCGCACCGGGTCATGGAGCTTGCGTATGAGCACATGAACAATCCGGAGCTCATCCGCATCGAACCGGACAAAATGACGGTTGACCGGGTCACGCAAGTGCTCTACTTCCCCTCGACCGAGGAAAAGATCCCGCTGCTGATGGGTCTACTGCGCCGCATCGATGCGCGCCGCACCATGGTCTTCGTGAACACCAAGCGCGTGGCCGAGGTGCTGGAACGAACGCTGACCGCGAATGGCTTCGTGGCCCAGGCCTTGTCCGGCGACGTACCGCAAACCAAACGCTTGAAAATGATGCGCGATTTTCACAATGGCGACATCGCGGTGTTGATCGCCACCGACGTGGCCTCGCGCGGCTTGCACATCCCAGATGTCAGCCACGTGTTCAATTTCGATCTGCCGAACGACGCGGAAGACTACGTGCATCGCATCGGACGCACGGCACGCGCGGGCGCCGAAGGCGATGCCATCAGTTTCGGTTGCGAGGAATACGCCATTTCGCTACCCGATATCGAGCGCTACATCGGCCATCAAATTCCGCGCGCCGCCATCGAATCGGTGGATTTGGCGGTCGTCACCGCGCCGCCTCCCGCCGTGTGGCGCGAGCGCGCGCCCAGACAAGGACAATCTCGCGGCGGCGGCCGTGCCGGCGGTGGCCGGCCGGGCGGTCCGAACCGATCCGGCGGCGGCCGCTCGGGGGGTCCGCCCCGCCGCGGCCCGCCGTCTCGCCCCACGCATTCGAACCCTCCGCGACCCCAAGGTTCCTCGCCGAATTCTGGGAACGCCGCAGGAACGGGCGACGCGCCGGCAAAGGACCCCAGCCGGCGCAGGCGTCACCGCGGACGCGGGGGCGGTCCCGCCGGCGGCGCACCGAATCCCGGCGCAGCGGGCTCTTAGCAGCCAGTCGGGCCGCTACAGCAACTCCGCAACGCGATCGATGGCGGCAAAGTCCGCGGTCGCTTGCGGCGGCGCGCCGCTGTCGGGACATCGCACCGCGCGCAAATGCGCAATGCCGTAGTCGCGCGCGCATTGAAGCACTCTTAAGCTGTCGTCGATGAACAAGGTACGCTGCCTCGAGAACTCCTCGCGTGCCGCCAGCCGCGGCCAAAACGCTGCATCCTCTTTCGGCGCATCGAAGGGCTGCGAGGAGTAGCAAGCATCGAAGTATTGCGTCAAAGCCACGCGCTCGTTCTTGATGGCGAGCGTCGTGGGGTGCGAGTTGGTGACCAGCACGACCCGTTTGCCGCTGGCGCGCAATTTTTGCAGAAACGCTTGCGCGCCCGGCAGGAATCCGACCCGCGTCAAGGTCTCGCGTTTCAGGGCTGGGATATCCAGCTCGAGTTCGCGCGTCCAATACTCGATGCAGTACCACTGCAAGGTGTGTGCGACATCTTTGAATTTTGGCGCCAAGCGCCGCTGCGCTTCGGCCTCGCTGATGCCATGGGCTGCGGCATACCGGGTCGGAATAAATGTCTGCCAGAACCAGTTGTCGAAGCGCAAATCCAGCAATGTGCCGTCCATGTCGAGCAACACGGTATCGACGTTTTGCCAGTTCACAGCAGAGGAAGGATCCATGTGGGTATGATACCTCGATGCGAGATCTAGCCAGCCTGGCCCGCGCGCTGATGCCCATCGTCGAGCGCGCCAGCACCGCCATCATGCAAATCTACGACGGCGCCTTCGCCGTACAACGTAAGGACGACAACTCCCCGCTGACCCTGGCCGATTTGGAGTCGCAACGGGTCATCATCGAGGGACTGAAGCGCCTCACGCCGGAGATACCGATTTTGTCGGAGGAATCGGCGGCGGCGCCTTGGACGGAGCGGCAGACCTGGCGCGAGTTGTGGGTGGTCGATCCACTCGACGGCACGCGCGAATTCGTCAAGCGCAACGGCGAATTCACCATCAACATTGCGCTCGTCGTGCAGCATGAACCGGTGCTGGGCGTAGTCTGCGCGCCGGCTCAGAAAGTCACTTACTGGGGCTCCAAGGGGAATGGCGCATTCACCCGCGCGCACGACGCGGAAACTCGCGCCATTCATACCGTGCCGCCGCAGCAGCCCGTGCGCGTTCTCGGCAGCCGCTCGCATGAAAGTCCTCAGACGGCGGCGTACTTGGCGCGGCTTGGCCCGCACGTCGTGAGCGGCGTGGGCAGCTCACTGAAATTCTGCCTACTCGCCGAAGGCGAAGCGGAATTGTATGTGCGCTTCGGCGCAACGTCAGAGTGGGACACCGCGGCGGGACAAGCGGTGCTCGAGGCCGCCGGCGGCCACGTCACCCGAATGGACGGCCATCGGCTGCGCTACAACTGCCGCGAAAGCCTGATCAACGGCGACTTCGTCGCCTTCAGCGATCCCAAGGTATTACCGTCTTAGGCGTGCCCGACGGGCTCGCACAACTGCAGCGTGGCGTCCAACAAGGTCGGGATGTCGAATACCACTTCGTCTTGCGCGATGGTCAGTTTGGCGACCCCCGCGGCGGCGATGAGCGCTGCCGGCACGTGAATCTGATCGCGCCGTTGTGGAGTGGTCCAGGAACTCACCCGAGCATCGCCGAAGGCGCGATTGAGCGCGCTCCACCGCAACTGGGCGGCACGAGCCTGCGGTGTATCACCGCCCCATTGCCGCTGGGCCATGGCGATTGACATATCGCCCGATGAGGACGGTGCACGGGTCATCAAATTGTGCACATAGCGCACCATTTCGTTCGGATCTACCCGCACAGCCAGCGACGGTTCAGGAACTTGGGTCATAGCGTGAGGCCTCCTATGGCCTCTAGTTTGGGGGTCAAGTCCGAAAAACCAAGGGCGGCAGGCTGAACCGCGAAGGGTTAAGATTCGCGGCATGGATGACACCTTCATTATGCCCGTGGCCATTGCCGGCGCCCTGGCGGGCGCCTACAAGGTCTGGGAGATTTCCCTGGATGCCCGAGAGGCTGCGAACCGCATCGCCAAGGACACCTGCTCCCGCGCTGTGGTGCAGTTTTTGGATGGGACCGTCGCGTTCGCAGGCTTTCGATTGGACCGCGATTCCCGTGGCAAACGGCGTCTGCTGCGCACCTACACCTTTGACTACACGAACGACGGTTTCGAACGCGCGCAGGGGTTCATCGTGCTCGCCGGAAACCGTCTCGAGGCGGTGGGACTTGCTGGCAGCCCATGAGCCTAAGCCTCAACATCGATCTTCACACCCATTCGAATTATTCCGATGGAGCCTTGAGCCCCGCCGCGCTTATTGAGCGCGCGGCCGCGGCGGGCGTCGAGGTATTGGCCCTTACCGACCACGACACCGTTGCCGGCCTCGATGAGGCGCAGCAGGCGGCGACCGAGCGCGGCCTAAGATTGGTCCCTGGCGTGGAAATCTCGGCGGCTTGGCGTTCGCAGGCAATCCATGTGCTGGGCCTTTGGATCGATCCGGCCTCGCCTGAACTGCACGGCATGCTGCACGCGCAGGGGGAACTGCGACGGGTGCGCATGCGCAAGATCTGCGCGCGGCTCGAAAAATTGCGGCTGCCCGGCGCGGAATTGCTCGCCGCCGTGGAGAGCAATCCCGGACTGCCGACGCGCGCTCACCTCGCAGCGGCCCTGGTGGCCGGTGGACACGTGGACACGCACGAGGCGGCATTTCGCAAATACTTGAGCAAGGGCAAGGCCGCGCATATTGCCGCGCAATGGCCCACGCTCGAAGCGGTGATCGCATGGATTCGCGGCGCCGGCGGCGTCGCCTCCCTCGCCCATCCGGCACGCTACGCACTCTCCGCCGGCGCGCGCCGCCATTTGCTCGCCGATTTCACGGCTGCGGGGGGCACCTCGCTCGAAGTGGTGACGGGCGGCAACGGCGATCAACATGTCGATACTTGCGCGGCGCTCGCCGTGAAACACGGATTATTCGGATCGGTGGGTTCGGATTTTCACAGCCCGCAGGCTGCCTGGAATCCCTTGGGCCGCTCCCTTAAGCTACCCGATTGCGTCACCCCGGTGTGGCGCAGCTTCGGTCTATAAACGTGAGTGACGATAAGAGCAACGTCAATACCGATCTGTTCAAGAACATCGAGCGCCTACGCCAGTTGCGCATCGAGCATCGCGATCTCGACGACGTCATTTCTCGACTCAGCATGGATTTCAAGGTGGATGAGCTGCAAATGAAACGACTCAAGCGGCGCAAGCTGATGCTCAAGGATCAAATCGCGAGACTCGAGAGTCAGCTCATACCGGACCTGAATGCATGAAAGAGACCTGGCTGCGCGTCGAAGCGTTCTACGAAATTCTCACCACGCGCAACGTGTTGATCGAAGTCGGCGTGCTCGCCGTGTGCCTGCTGCTGGGCGGCATGGTGGCCTTGGAGTTGAGCCGGCGCAATCAGCGCCAGGCGAACAAACCGCCGATGGCGTTATCGTGGCGGTATTTCGGCACGCAGGGCAGCGTGGTGATCACGCCCATCATCGTGGTGCTGGTTCTGGTGCTGATCGCCAACAGCACGCTGCAGGCGTCGCATTTCGACGTGACCATACTCGGTGACGCGGCGCGCCTGATCTTGGCTTATATCGTCGTGCGCAGCGCCGTGCTGGTGTTTGCCGCGAGCCTGGGCAACAAATCCTGGATCCAAAACTGGGAAACCCGCGTCGCGCTGCTCATCTGGCTGGCGATTGCCGCGGAATACCTGGGGTGGCTTGATCCAATCATTGCGACGCTGGACAGTCTCGGTGTCGCCGCAGGCAAGACCCGCATCACCGTCTGGTCGGTGCTGAAGCTGCTGTTCACGCTGACGCTGTTCATGCTGGTCGCCGCCTGGATCAGCCGTTGGGTCGAACGGCGGGTCAAACGACTCACCAGCGTCGCGATGTCGACACGCATCGGCATCTCGAAATTCGCCAACGCATTCTTGATCGCCCTGAGCATTCTCATCGGCTTGAATGCCGCGGGCGTCGATCTGACCGCACTTACGGTGCTTACCGGCGCCGTCGGCTTGGGCTTGGGCTTCGGCTTGCAGTCAATCGCCGCCAATTTCGTCAGCGGCTTCGTGTTGCTCATGGATCGATCGATCAAACCGGGCGATGTCATCAGCCTCTCCGGACAATCCGGCACCAGCACCGAGAACTTCGGCTGGGTGCAGGAACTGCGCGGCCGCTATGTGGTCGTGCGCGATCGCGACGGCGTGGAAATGCTGGTCCCCAATCAACAACTGATCTCCAACGCCGTGATCAATTGGAGCTACACCGATCCGCGCATCCGCCTGAAGCTGCCCATCCGCGTCAGCTACCGCGATGATCCGGAATTGGCGCTGAAAATATTGCTCGAGGCATGCGAGGGCCAGGCGCGCGTATTGAGCGAGCCCGCACCGGTGTCGCGCTTGATGCACTTCAGCGACAGCGGCATCGAGCTTGAACTGCGCTTTTGGATCTCCGATCCGCAGGAAGGCGTCAACAACGTCCGCTCAGAAGTCAACCGCGCGATATGGCGCTTGTTCAAGGAGCATCAAATCACCATTCCGATGGCGCAACGCGAAATCATCGTGCGCAATGCGACCGCGGAACTCGACTGATTTAAGTGCCGATCCAGATCACACCGCACATCGCCATCCCCGATGAGGAGCTGGAATGGAAGTTCATCCGCGCCTCCGGCCCCGGAGGTCAAAACGTCAATAAAGTCTCGAGCGCTGTGCAGCTGCGATTCCTTCTGCCGCTCAATTCGAGTGTGCCGGTCGCTGCCAGAAATCGGCTGCGCGCCATCGCGGGGCAGAAAATGGTCGATGACGGCAGCATCCTATTCACCGCGCGCAACGAGCGCAGCCAGGAGCAGAATCGGCGCGCGGCGGCCGAGCGCCTGGCGGCGCTGATCCGCACCGCGCTCATCGAGCCGAAAATCCGCAAGAAGACGCGCCCGACCAAGGGGTCGCAGGAACGGCGCATCGAGTCCAAAAAACGCCGCGGCGCCACCAAATCGCAGCGCGGGCGGCAGGGCTGGGATTAGGGAGACTGAGCGAACTCAAGGCCCGAAGGCAACAGGACCTTGAGTTCGCTCAGTCTCCCTGACGAGTCTCGGGCCGATCGATATCACAGGCCGACGCTGCCAGTGTGTGTTGGGCGACACCGGCATTTTGCGGCCTACAAGTCCGCGTCAGGCCACTAGACCGAAGGTGGTCATTCGAATCTCGTCCTCCGGCACCGTGAGTTTGAGCGTCCCGCGTGAACAGCCTGGCGGGATGGGAAGGTTCAAGGTCCTGCTCCCTCGGGCCTTGAACCTTCCCATCCCGCCAGGACACGCGAGCCGCTCAAAGTCACAGTCCGGAGCGGGCTGAGGCTACTGACCCAAGGTCACCTGCAAAATACTGTGCCGAATTTGTTCCGACAGCACCATCTGCGCATCCGCCGCAACGCCGAGCAGCGGCTCGCCGAACATCAGCTTCTTGTCCTCCGACATTTGGATCACCTTGCGGCGGATCAGTAGGTCGATGAAATTGCGGAACAGACTCTTGTCCACGAATTCCGGCGAATTGAGTCCATATAACACCGTCATCCGTTGCGCCATCAAGTGGCAGCGCTCCTCCAAGGCCTCTGGCGTGATGGCGCCGCTCCCAGCCTGCAGCAGCAGTGCGATCGCCAGGTAGTACCGCTCGAGGGTTTGGATGGTCGCCTGCGCGAGCAGCGACAGGCGGATCGCCTCGAGCGAGGTGGGGGGTGGGCGCTGCCACTCGCTGCGATCCGCGTTGCCCTGCAAAAGATTGAGCTGTGCAAACGTTTCGAGCAAGGAGTCCGCCACCCCGGCGATTTGCGCCTCATCCCAGCGCAGGAACAGTTCCGCGGAAATGTACGGATACACACGCCACACCAACCGTTGAATATCCACCGTGCGCATGCGCGCGTTGCTCACGAAGGCGCAGGCCAGGAGCGAGGGCATGGCGAACAGATGCAGGATGTTGTTGCGGTAGTAGGTGGCCAGCACCGCATTTTCCGCGCTCATCCGCATGATGTCGCCGAGGGGATGCTTTTGGCGTTCCAGCATGCCGAAGGCTTCCGCGTGGGCCACGATTTGCCGGCCGCTGTCGGGCGTCACCGTGACCAGGGGCGAGTACGGCGCGTCGCGCAGCAAGCGTTGATACAGCTCGACTTGGCGCACCAAGTCCACTTCGGGCAGCGCCTGGCGCTCGGTCGCCAAAATCGCCATCGCCACCAAATTGATCGGCGTCACCGCGGCGGCCGCGTTGATTTCCGTATTGATGCGCACGGCGAGATCCGCGATCGCATGACCGATCCAGCCGGCGCGGGAATCGCCGCTCTCGGAGGGCTCGGAACGCCAATGTGGGTTGTGCTTCTGCAGCAGCTCGTCGAGGTCGATGGGCTGCCCCAAATTCACATGGACTGTGCCGAATTTACTGCGCAGAACCGAGACAATCGACCTGAACAAAACGAATATGCTTTCCTTTTGTTTCGGTTGTCCCGACAGTTCGCCGATGTAGGTCCTGCCCTCCACGATGCGTTCATAGCCGAAGTAAACCGGCATGAATTTCACCGGCCGTTTCGGATCGCGCAGGTAGCTGCGCAACGTCATCGACAGCATACCAGTGCGCGGCGAGAGCAACCGTCCGGTTCGGCTACGCCCGCCCTCGATGAAGTACTCGAGAGGATGACCGCGCGCCATCATGAAGCCGAGGTACTTGGCGAACACCACAGGATAGAGCGCATCGCCCTTGAAGCTGCGGCGCAGGAAGAAGGCGCCACCCTTGCGCAGAAATCGCCCGATCAGCGGCATGTCGAGATTCGCGCCGGCGGCGACGTGCGGAACCGCAAATCCTTTGCGATAAATGATGTACGACAGCAGCAAGTAGTCCATGTGGCTGCGGTGGCAAGGCACATAGATGATTTCAACCCCATCGCCAACGGCGCTCAAGTTCTCGAGGTGCTCGAGTTCCACGCCGTCGTACAGCGAATTCCACAAGCGGCCCAACGCCATGGCCATGAAAGTGACAAAGGCCTGGGAATAATTCGCGGCGATTTCCAGCGCATACTTGCGCGCCAGCAGCAATGCGGGTCGCCGTTGCAATTGGCGGGACTGCATCTCATTACGCACGGCCTGGCGCACGGCTTGGGTCTTCAAGACCTGCAGCACCATGGTGCGTCGATGCGAGAGGTCGGGACCGATGCTCGAGGCCCGCTGCGCGCGCAGGATCGTGCGCAGCGAGCGCAGTACCCGGCGCACGCTGCGCGGTTCGCTCAAACCCTCGTCCATGACCTCGCGCAGGCGTATCGGCTCGCCGAAATACACCAGGGTATTGCGGCCATTGAATATCACGCTCAAGATTTTGCGAAAGCGCCCGACCAAAATCCAATCTTCGGTGAACGGCAGGCGCCACCAGCTGATTTCCTTGTGAGGCGCGCGGCCCCAAAAAATCGCCACTGGCACAAGATCTACGTCAAATTGGGAGTGAGCCGCCGCCGCATCGATCAGCTGCACGAGATAACGGGGCGCGCGCGCCGCATTGCGGCTGCGGAACAGGCTGGGGCGGCGTGTCAATTCGAAGTAGGCCCGATCCGCGCGCCTGCCGCCCATCATCAGGCGCCGCGTGGGCCGCGGCAGATTGTGTTGCGCGCAGACGTTGTTGAGCACGGCGAAATCGGTGTGACTCTCGCGTTCCAACACATAGCACACAGGACGGGGCCGCGCCGCAATCGCCTCAACAGCGTCCTCGGGCTTGATGGTGGCGCGCACCCACAGGCCTAAAATCTTGCGAACACTCCAGCGCCACGCCTGGCCCAAGCCGACAAGAGGGTTCATGGGCGCTTATGGGTTAGGGAGTGGGTGCGCCGCGTTCTTGATCATCGATCGCTTTACGGGTTTTTTCCGCGTTTTCATCCACCGTCTTCTGAACCTCACGAGCTTTATCGATTTGCTGAGTCAGCGGATCGAACACAGTCTTGGGCGGCGGCAGCGGTTCGGCCGATGTGCAACCTGCAATGAACAAAACCGACAGCGCCATTGTCCAACATTTAACGTAACCCATGGTGCACCTAGGTATGCCGGCCCTTCAGGAGCTTGAGTGTACAATATCAACATGTTCCGCTCTGCATTGCTCCTCAGTCTCGTCGGTCTCGGTGGTCTCGTTCAGGCCGGCGTACCGCCGGTCGATATGGAAACCGCGGCGCAGCTCTATCAGGAAGCGGCCATCCGCGAGCAGGTGCGCGCATCGTTGGGCTCCATGCCGGCGCAAATTCGCAAACTCTTCCAAGGCAATACCTCGACGCCGCTGACGGACGCGCAGTTGGACGCGGTGAATCTGGCCGCGACCCGTGCGTTTCGCATCGATGTGTTCGACGCACCGGCCTTGAGCGCTTTCGCCGCAAATCTCGACGCGGATACGTTGAAGAAAGCCGAAGCATTTTTGGAAACCGACGCCGGCAAGCGGATGGTGGCCGCCGATCTTAAGCTCGCTTCGCTCAGCGACGCGGACGCCGACAAAGTCATGAACGGCGACATCTCAGCGCCCACCACTGCGCAACGCAATGCCCTGTTCGATAAACTGGAGCGCGCCGAGCGCTCTGCCGAGTCCACGGTGCAGATTCTTTTGACCATGGGTACGGCGGTGGCGGCCGGAACTGCGGTCGGTTCCGGAATGGAGCCCGGACCGGTCGAACAACGTGCCCGCAAATCTGGTGAAGCCGGCCGTCAAGCCATGGAGGAGAACCTGCGCGAGTCGATGCGGCGCTACCTGGCCTACGGCTACCGCGACTTGAGCGACGCCGACTTAAAGCGTGTGCTGTCATTTCTGCAATCGACCGAGGGCAAGCGATACATTTCCGCCTACCTTGCCTCATTGGGGGCTGGTTTTTATGCCATGGGCCGGCGCTGCGGCGAGCAGCTCGGAGAGAGCTTGCGCGAATTGGCGATGGCGCAGCTCGCGACTGAAAGCGACGAGCAAGCGCAACCCGCTCCCAAACCCCACCCCTAGAGCGCGGTCAAGAAACTGCGCAGCAGGATGCAGATCACGCCGATCTGATCTTCCAATCGATGATCGGAATCGAGGATGTGCAGGGCCGCCCGATGCTCTCTCGCCCAACGAATGCTGTTGTCCACCGGCACGACGGCATCGTGCCAGCCATGCACGATGGCAGTGGGCAGAGCCACGTCTTGCGGCGTATATTTTTCGAAGCCGGGCATGTAAAAGGCCGGCGCCAGCAAAAATAGCGCCGCGGCGTCGAGGCGGCTCGCGGCGGCGGCGGCCACATGCCCGCCCATACTGGAGCCCACCAAGGCGATGGGCCCTGGAAGTTCGCGGCCCGCGGTGAGGAGTTTTTCGACCCGTTGGGCGGGATCGTCCATCCCGCGGTAATCCACCGATTCCACCCCCAAACCAAGATCCCGGACCGCCGCGGCCATCGCGGTGATTTTGGCGCCCCAGGGGCCGCTTTCCTTGCCGTGCGAAAACACCACAGTATTGATGGTTTGACTCAAGAAACGCCCCCTCGCGGCCGCTACAGACGCATGGCATTGGATGAAGAACAGTCGAACGCGACGTGCGAAATGCCACAGGCAATAGACTGGCTACGCGATTGTGCCGATCTTGCCGGCGTGGATCTGTTAAGCCTCGAGTCTCTGGCGGCCGGCGCCGTGCACTTCTCGCTACCGGCCGGCTATCTGCTGTTTGAAGCCGGCTCGGATCCGAATGGAGTATATCTGCTGGCCAGCGGGCGGTTGGGTGTCAAGACGCCCTTAAAGCACGGGCTGACTGCTGAGATCGAGCGCGGCGAACTGGTCGGCGAGGCTGGATGGCTGTTGGAAACGCCGCGTAGCGCCACCGTTGTTGCACTGCGGGACAGCGAGCTGCTGCTGATCCCGAACGCGGAAATGGAGCGCGTCGCGGCGCGCTCGACGCAGCTTTCTTTGGCGCTCGCCCGCCTCTGCGCGCGGCGGCTCAGGCACAGCAACCGTCAGGAATACAGACCGAAGCGGGCGCACATCTTTGTGCTGGTTCCCAACAGCATCGAGCTCGACGCGGCCGACTTGGCAACGCGCTTGGTCGATGAACTGAGCAAAACGGGCCGTACCGAACTGGTGTGGGATGCGCGCGCCACCACCCACACAGCGGCCTGGTTCAACCGCATCGAAGAGGTCAACGACTATGTCGTATATGTCGCAAATTGGGCCGCCTCCGGTTGGACTCGCCAATGTTGCCGCCAAGCCGATGTGATTCTCATGGCGGCGCCGGCCGGCGGCAGCGTAATGCCCTGGCCTGCCGGCATCGTCGAGCCTGCTTTGGCCCGCGGTGCGCGAGTTGAACTGGCGTTGGTGCATCAGGGCAGCATCGATCCCGGCTCCAGTGCCCCGTGGCTGAAAACGCTCCCCGTCACGCTGCACCATCACATTGTCGAACCCGCCGACTACGGCAGGGTCGCTCGCCTGCTGATGCGCCGTGGGGTGGGACTGGTGCTGTCGGGCGGCGGCGCGCGCGGTTTTGCGCACTTGGGGATCATCCGGGCCCTGCGTGAAGCCAAGGTGCCGATCGATTTTCTGGGGGGTGCGAGCATCGGCGCCATCATTGCCGCCGGCGTGGCAATGGGTTGGAGCGATGAGGAGATGCAGCTACGCTACCGCAGAAGTTTCGTCCACACCAATCCAGTCAACGACTATACCTTTCCGTTCCTTGCCCTGACGCGCGGCAAAAAAGTGTCGCGGCTGCTCGAGCGCGAGTATGGCAGCGCGCTCATCGAGGACCTGCGCTGCCCCTATTTCTGCGTGAGCGCCAATCTCACCACGGGCCGGTTATTCGAACATCGTTTGGGGTCCGTAGCGCATGCCCTGCGCGCATCCGTGGCCATACCCGGCGTCATGCCGCCGGTGTTTCACGACGACGGCGTGTTGGTGGATGGAGCGGCCATCAACAACTTGCCGGTCGATGTCATGCAGGGCCACGCGCCGGGTTTCGTGATCGGCTGCGATGTCGGCGCCGATCGCAATTTCGGGGCACGCCGCGTCAACATATTTGAGGTATTGATGCACGCCGGCATGATCAACAGCACGGCGAGCGAACGCACGCAACGCGAACTGGCGGATGTATTGATGAAACCCCCGCTCGCGAATATCGACCTTTTGAACTGGCAGGCATTCGATCGCGCCATCCAAGCCGGGTATGACTACGCGCGCGCCGCTCTCGATGAGCTGCCGCAGATACCGCGCATCATCCCGCCGGCCGCCGGCCGCGGCAAAGTTAATTCTGCCGTGGTCGAACTGGAAAGACGCATCGCGGCGACGATAGCCGCCGGCTGATACGATTACCGCCGCTTGGCCGGGCGTGCAGCCGCGGTGTTACGAGTGCAGCTGGCTTGCGAGGCTGTCCACCCATTCGAGCTCCGCGGGACTATATTGCGAAATGTTGAGCCGGTTGAGACTAACGGGTTGCACCTTGCTGCCCGCCGCCGAATGCGAAACGCGGAAGCAGTGAAACTCATGCTCGCGGCTCGCCGCAAAACCGATCACGAATTGGACCTCACCGCAGCTCAAGGCCGATGAGTTATTGACCCGCTCGTCGCAGATGACGAAAAACGCCTCTTCCGTCCGCCGCGTCCCGAAGCTACCGGCCGTGTGCAATCCTTCGAAGAACGCCCGCACCTGCGCCGTCAAGTTTTCCGCAACCTCCGCGCTGGAACCGGCCGCGACGACCCATCGCGTACCCTGTTCGATGCTGCTCAGGATGAATAGCGCGAACCGCCGCGCCGACAAATAGCGCCAATCGGCGTTGCCCGTGTTGCTGGCGGCCAGGGTTCGCAGGCGCACGTTCATGCGGGCCGCCGAGCGGACTGCCTGCAGAGTGTTGACGCCCAAACTCGCCAGCCGGATGCGCCGATCCTCGCCAACCAAGCAGGCCGGCCGAAAGCCCGGACGCAGAATCGGTTCTTCACGATCCGCGCAAAGCCAAACCGGGGAGCTCTCGTCGTAGCGCGCCAGCATCCCGGCTACCGCCCCGCACGGCGCAAACGATTCGAAATGCCCGCGCAGCTTGTCGTGCGCCAGGACCCGCGGAAAGTACATCAGCGCGTTTTCATTGGGAAAATTCCAATCGCGCAATCCACTCAAGGCATCGTCCGCGGTTTGCCACATGGACGGCGGATCAACGATCAGCAGCGCGCGACGCTCCTTGCAGTAGCGCGCCGCGACCAGCAACGCGCTCGGTCCCACGTCCCGATCTCGAGACAAAGGGGGTATGCACAGAAAATTGAAATATTCAGCCTGATGCAGAGCGAACACGCCGGTGTGGTCCAGGCTCGAGCCGATCAGGTCGTAGTCAGTGAGCGGCGCGCCATCATCGCCATCCGAATTCGAGTTCACATACGCGGTGGCAAGGCCACTGGCGGGATCCAAGGTTCGATCCGGCCGCTGCGTCGGCATTTCACCGACGAGACGAATCAGCGCGGACTGCGCGATCGCCTTGGGGAAGTAGCGTTCATCGGTCCGCGATGCGGAAACCCGCTGGAATATCTCCTGGTCATCGACTTGACCGGTACCTTGAGCACGCACCCGCTGCACGGTGAGGTTGAATACGTCCGGCTCATCTGCCGCAATATTGTCGAAGTCGACGCTGGCCCGCAAAAATTCGCGGGTACCCGGCCGAAGTGCCTGCAGCTGCAGCGCTTGCGCTCCGGCTTTCAAGGTTAGCGTCGCGGAGCGCGCGCCGTTCACCACCCGCACGATGAGGGCCTCGCGCCCGCCGTTGTCGAAGAATTGCTCGATGGCATAGCCCAGGAGGCTTGGCTGCCAGAGGCCGCCGAACACGTGCTGGAATTCCACGAAGCTTTTGATGAATACCGGCCGGTTGACCGGTCCGCGCAATGTGCGGCCGACGAAGGCGGTGCGCGCCGTGGCCAGACGCGAGATGGATTGATCGGGGCCGCGTTCTTCGGCGACCTGTAGCGCTTGTTTGCTTGGCGTCACCAAATTCTAGTCATCTGTCCACTGCACGAACTGTAACACACCCTTTCTACTTCGAGCGCGCATCCTCGTCGTGGCGCCGCTGTTCTTCGGCGCGCACTTGCTCTTCTTCGGCTTTCTTGCGCGCGATTTCCTCGAGCATGATCTTCATCCACTCGCTGACCGAAGCCTCGGCGGTCACTCGCTGGTTTCCTCTTTTGGCGTGACGATGGCTTCGATCGCCTTGACGGTTTCCGGATGATATCCAGGCCGCGCCTTGGCAAAGACGCGCTTGGCCACCTCGGTCCCCGTCGGCGTTTTCATCAGCGACTCGTATAACGGCTCGATGAGCTTGCGCCGTCCTATGGTCTTCAAGTACTCCTCGAGACGCGGAAAGCCCGGCTGATAATTGTTGACGATGACCAATTTGAACCAGCTGTGCCCGATCTCCGCATTGGGACTTTTGCTCAATTCGAATGCCTTGTCGAGGTCTGCCAATTGCGCCGCAGCCAAGGTGGGCGGCATGCCGTCGAGAAAATACAGCCACTGTTGCGCCGCCCAGCCCGCGCCGATTAGTTTCGCCGGACGTTTGCCGGCGAGCCACGCGTCCCGCGCCGCGTCCACCGGTTCAAACAAAGTGGTGACGGGCAGCACCGCATCCGCCGGCAGGCCTGGGGATAAAATCCACGCATTCACCTGCGCGCGCGTAACGATGCCGGGAAACCGATCGAGCAAATTCTCCTGTAGGTACGAGATGAACTGTTCGCTGTTGACGCTCTTGAATGCGAAGTGCTCGAAATAGCCGCGCAGGAAGGCATCGAAGCGTTCGCGGCCGAATTTGGCGTCGAGATAGTTCAAGAACAATCGGCCTTTCTCATACGGAATGCTCGTGAGGCCCTCGCCCGGATCGCGGTCGCGCAGATCGATGGCCAGGATTTGATCGGCGGGTTTGAGCTTCTGAAGATCGGCCTGCAAGGTCTTGAGTCCCAACACCGCCTCCATGGAGGCGCGCGGCTCACCGTATACCGCGGTCATGATGCGACTTTCCATGTAATCGGTGAATCCTTCGTTGAGCCAGAAATCCCGCCAGGTCGCATTGCCGACCAGATTTCCCGCCCAGGAATGCGCCAGTTCATGCGCGATCACCGACACCAAGCTCTTGTCCCCCACGATTACGGTGGGCGTGATGAAAGACAGCCGCGGATTCTCCATGCCGCCTTCCGGAAAACTCGGCGGCATCACCAAGATGTCGTACCGCGACCAGCGATAAGGCCCGAACATCTTTTCGTTGGCCTGGATCATGGACTCGGTGTCCGCGAATTCCTTGGCCGCCGCCTTGATCATGGACTTCTCGGCATACACGCCCGTGCGCGGGCCGGTTTCCTGGTATTCCAGATCGCCCACTGCAAGGGCGATCAAGTAGGACGGCACGGCTTGCGGCATGACAAAAGTATATGCAACGCCGAAGCTGGGCTTGGCCTTCGGGTCACCCTCCGCGCTCATGACGGCACGCAGCTTTCCCTCTGCATATATCTTGTCGGTATAGATCTTCGCTTTGTAAGTGGCGCGGATCTGAGGGGTGTCCTGAAGCGGGATCCAGGTGCGCGCGCCGATCGGCTCCGATTCGGTATAAAGGAATGGCTTGTGCCGGGAGGTTTGTTTCTCCGTCAGCCATTGCAGCGCGGATGAGGCTTCCGTGGTTTCGTAGTCGATCTTGATGGACTCCGTGCCCCGTTTCGACGGCGGCAGGTCGATCACCAACGCGCTGCCGAGAATCGGATCCGGCTTTTCAAAATGGAACGGACGACTGACCCATGTCGTTTGACTCTTGTCGGTGGCGCCCAAGACATCGGTGGCCTTTTGGGTGACATCCAGGATCATGAGGCCCTTGGTATCGAGCACCAATTGCGTCGAGCGCGGATCCAAGCGTTTTAGTTGCAGCGTGACCGAACCGGCAAGGGTCTTGAATTTGAAATCGACCCGCAGTTCGAGGTCCAAATGCGTGGTTTGAAACTGATCCACATTGGCGTAGGAGTGATAATCAAATGCGGGATCGATGGGGCCCGAGTCAGTGGGTGACGCGCCGCAACTAAAAGCTGCGGATACGGCGAACGCGCCCGCCAGAATTGCGCGCTTCAAGGGATGCCTACTGGCGCCTTGTCACGTCCGTTGAGCAATTCGTTAAAGGTCTTTTCATCGACTATGAGACCGGACTGGCCGTCCCAGTTGGAACCCTCAGGCAGGGTGTTTTCAACCAAGACGCCTTGAGCGATGACGCCATCGACGCCGTCGAGACTGCCGGTCACCGGAACCGGCACCGCGCGCGGCGTATGCGCCAGATCGCCGACGCGTTGCCAATCGATTTCATCGTCGTGCTGCGCGATCTTGCCGCGCTCTTTGGGATGCAGCAATTTTGCGAGCAGGCGCTTGCGGTCCTTGCTCCAATTGCGCGAGTCGTCTTCCATGACCGCGTAGGCCTGCAAATACAAGGTGCCGTCGCGCCAGCCGAACAAATAGGGTTGGTTGACCACGGTAACCTTCGTACCGATCGGAATCAGGTCGAAAAACACCGCGATGTCCTCCGGATACAGGCGCATGCAGCCGTGACTTGAACGCATGCCGACGCCGTAAGGCTTGTTGGTTCCATGGATCAGGTAGCTCGGCCAGCCCAGGCGGAACTCGTACGCGCCCAGCGGATTGTCCGGTCCCGCGGGTACCTTTGCCGGCAGCTGCTCGCCATCCTCCTGGTGTTCTTCACGCACGGATTTTGGCACCACCCAAACCGGATCCTTCTGGCGGCTGACGATCTTGGTCGTCCCCTCCGGAGTCTTCCAACCCACTTTGCCGATGCCGATGGGATGCGTGTAGACCGTCTCGGGTTGACCTTTCTTGTGAGGTGGGTAATAAAAAATTCGCATCGCGGCGACGTTGACCACGACCCCTTCGTGCGGTGCCGCGGGCAGGATGAACTGCGTGGGGACTACGACCTCGCGGCCGACGCCCGGCAGCCAGGGATCGACGCCGGGATTTGCCGTGAGAATTTCCTCATAGCCCACATCGAAGCGCCGCGCAATGTCAGGCAGCGTGTCGTCCTTGCCGACAGTGGTCTTCTGCACATAGCCGACGATGTCGCTGCCCGGCTCTACATCGAAAAGATGCGTGGCCTTAGGTTTGGGCAGCGGCGGCGGCGGGGGCGGCAATGCTTTGACAACGGGAGGCGGTTCTTTCGGAGCCGGGTGAAACAACGAACATCCGGCGATGGCGAGCGCGCTCGAGGCCGCAAACACGGCCAAACGGGGAGCCCTGCGAAACACAGTGATGAATAGAGCGGACATGGGTTCTATCTACAACAAAGTCGGGCGGTCAGGCAATTGATTAGAATGAATTGCCCTACCGGAGGCCTGCGGGAAGTGACGCGCCAAAAGGTTGCCGATGGCATCCACCCCCGCAATTGATCCAACTTGAAAGCGGCCGGCCCGAAAGTGCTCCTCCATCAGGCGGCACACCGCCTCCCACTCGGCGGGACTGACGCGCCCTTGAAAGCCGCGATCGGCGACGATTTCGACGTTGCGGTCCGCCAGCTGAACGTAGATCAGCACGCCGTTGTTGGCCTCGGTGTCCCAGACGCGCAATTGCGAGAACACTTCCAGGGCATGGGCGCGCGGCACGATGTCGTTCAAGATGTGTCGCGGCGTCAACGAGGTTTCGATCGCGAAGCGAATCTCGCCGCCGTGCGTCAGCTCGACTCGCTTGATTGCCTGCTCGATGGCATCGAGTGTGGCGTCAGGGAACAACATTCGCGTGCGCCAATGCGTCGCCGTTGCGTGCCGGATCAGGCGTCCAATCTGCATCACCAGCTACCCGAGGCGCCGCCGCCGCTGAATCCCCCACCCCCGCCGCTGAAGCCGCCGCCGCCGCCGAAGCCCCCACGCCCACCGCCACCCAGACCCCCTCCGAAACCGCCGCCAAAACCGCCGAGCCCCCCGCCGAAGCCGCCGCCGCTGGTCCAACCCGAACGCGAGCCCCCGGTGAGCATGGCGAACAGGAACGCAAGCAAACCCGCGCCGATGCCGATGGGAATCAGGTGGCTCAAGAGCCAGACGATGCCGCCGGCCAAACCGCCCGTTGCGATGGATCCAATCAACCTGCCGAACATGTTACGGAGCACGCCGCCGGCGACGACCACGACGATCAAGAGCACCGGCAGCAGATTTCCCAAGCCGCCGTGCCGTTCCCATTTCCTATCCGGCGCGGGCAAAGGCTCACCATTGACCACAGAGATGATCTGATTGACGCCGGCCTCGACGCCGCCGTCGTAGTCGGCCTGCTTGAAGTGGGGGGTGATGGTCTCGGTAATGATGCGATTAGCAATCGCATCCGGCAGTGCGCCTTCCAGGCCCTGTCCTACCTCGATTCGCACTCGGCGGTCGTTCTTCGCCACGAGCAGGATTGCGCCGTCATCGACGCCCTTGCGGCCGAGCTTCCACGCCTCCGCGACGCGGATGCCGTACTGTTCGATCTCCTCCGGCTGCGTGGTCGGGACGATGAGCACGGCAACCTGACTGCCTTTCTTCGCCTCGAGATCCTTGAGCTTGGCCTCGATGCGCGCGACGGCCGCGCCGGACAGGGTACCGGTCAGGTCGGTGACGCGCGCGGTGAGCGGCGGCACCGCGACTTCCGAGGAGACGTCCGCGCTGGCGAGTGCGAATCCGAACAGCAGTATGAGCCCGGCCCCGAGGCGGGCAACGCGCATGACAGCAGGCTGTCCTAGTATTTTAGGCTCCTAGTGTGCGGGTGCAGGCGGTGGCGGCTGGGTGGCCGGCGGCGGCTGAGCGGCCGGTGCCTGCGCCGGTGGCGGCGCGAAGTCCACCGAAGGGGGTTTGGAAATCGCGGCTTCGTTCTCCACTGAAAAATTGGCCTTGGTCTTATAGCCAAACATCATCGCGGTGAGATTCGACGGAAAGGAACGGATCGCCAGATTGTAGGTCTGCACGGACTGGATGTAGCGGTTGCGGGCCACGGTAATGCGGTTCTCCGTGCCCTCGAGCTGCGCCTGCAAATCGCGGAAATTCTGATCCGACTTCAATTGCGGATAATTTTCAGTCACCACCAAGAGCCTGGACAAGGCGCTGGTCAATTGCGACTGTGCCGCCTGGAACTTGGCCATCGCCGCCGCGTCGTTGACCAATTCGGGCGTCGCCTGAATGGAGCCGACTTTTGCCCGGGCCTCCGTGACGCCCAACAACACGGTTTGCTCCTGGGCCGCGTAGCCCTGGACGGTTTTCACCAAATTGGGGATGAGATCGGCGCGCCGTTGGTATTGATTGAGCACTTCGGACCAGGCGGCTTTGGTCTGTTCATCGGTCGTCTGAATCGTGTTATAGCCACACCCCGACAAAAAGAGACCCGCCACCGCAACCAAGGCAAGCGCAAATTTACCCATCTTCCCCTCCTGCCCTTTTGGTTGGGCGTTGGGCGAAGTCTACCACTTGCTAAAAAAAAGCCCCGAGTGTTAGCTCGGGGCATGAGAGGCGGACTTCAATGAAGGGAAGTAAAGCCCGCTAGGGGATCGGTAACCGGTACGGTGCCTTCAGTGCAATTGGTGCCACTGCAGGACTTGGATGTCGGTCTCCTCGAGATCAAAGCTGCGCGCCAGCATGCGCGCGATTTCTCGATCGCCTTCTACACTGGCCGCTTGCCCGAGCAGTTCGACGACGCCGCGATATTCGTTGTACTCGATGGCGTCTTCCGATTGCGCGATAAAGTGGGTGTAGTATTTAGCGCTCATGGGTGAGAGCTTATGATTCGGGCCTGCGGCAATCTGTGAGCAACTGCTCAGTCGGCTGTAATTCGCCTAGAACCAATTCACGTCCTTGAAACGTCTCTTAAAGATTATTGCACCGTGTCAAGATATCGCCCGCCCACACCGCCCGGTTCCAAGTACATCACCCCGGAAGGCGCCAAGCGGCTGCAAGACGAGCTTGATCAACTCTGGCACGAGGAACGGCCGCGAGTGACGCAAGCGGTGTCCGAGGCCGCCGCGCAAGGAGATCGCTCGGAGAATGCCGAATACACTTACGGCAAAAAACGCCTGCACGAAATTGACCGGCGCGTGCGCTTTCTGCGCAAACGGCTCGAAGGAATGGCCATCGTCGATCCTTTGGCGCCTCTCGCGCGCCGGGATCCGAAACGCGTGTACTTTGGCGCGTGGGTGGAAATCGAAAGCGGTGTCGGCGAGTTGCGCTGGCACCGAATCGTCGGCCCGGACGAATTCGATATGGATGACAACTATGTCAGCATGGACTCACCCTTGGGGCGCGGCCTCATGGGGAAGGCGCTCGATGACGAGGTGACCGTCGAGTTGCCGGGCGGCGCGGCCACCTTCACGGTGGCCGCCATCAGCTACACGCTCAAACCACCCGAACGTTCTTGAATTGCCAGGGATCCGATCGATCGAGGTCTTCCTCAAACAGCTCGCCGCGCTGGTGCAAGGGCGTCCAGTCGGTGTACTTGCCTACGACGGGCCCTAGGTATGGCAGGCAAATCTGCAATGGGCGCTGGTAGTCCATGTCATCCGGTTCCACCACGCCGCGGTTCGGATTTTCCATCGCCCAGATCATGCCGGCGAGGGCGGCGGAAGTGACTTGCAGGCTGGTCGCGCTGTTGTAAGGGGCCAAGGCGCGTGCCTCGCCGATGGACAATTGCGATCCATACCAGTAGGCATTTTTCGCATGTCCCGCGAGCAGCACACCGAGTTCGTCGATGCCTTCGGTGATCTCGTTCATCATGATCCGCTTGCGAGCTTGCAGGTGCCAATTGCGGCCGGCCAGTTCGTGCACCGACAAGACGGCGTTGTCGCTCGGGTGGTAGGCATAGTGACTCGTGGGCCGGTAAACCACGCGCTCTCCCTCCATCACCGTGTAGTAGTCGGCCAAGGAAATGGCTTCCGAATGCGTGATGAGGAATCCGTGGAAGTATCCCGCCGCCGGCGTCCAGGTGCGCACACAGGTGCTGGCGCCCGGCCGATTCAAGTAGATCGCGCAGCGCGAGCCGGATTGATGCCGGCCTCCATCGACCGGAAAATGTTTCTCGTGCGTGCCCCACCCCAGCTCCGCCGGCTGAGCGCCTTCGCTGACAAAGCCATCGACGGACCAGGTATTCACGAATTCGTTGGGTTGCTTCGGCACATTGGCAACCTGGCTGTCGCGTTCGGCTACATGAATGACCTTGATGCCCAACCTTTGCGCCAGCGCCGCCCAGCCGGCGCGGTCTTGCGGAACGCCGCTCTGCACGCCCGTATCCTTGGCAATATTCAAGAGCGCCTGTTTGACCAAGTGCGAGACCAAGCCGGGATTGGCGCCATGGGTGAGGACCGCTGTCGGCGCCTTCTCATGGCCTTTGCGCAGCCGCAAGGCGTTCAAGCGCATGGCGTAATTGCTGCGCGCTTCGACCGGCATGCTCGGATCCGTATAGCCGCCGGCCCATGGTTCGATGCAGGTGTCCAAGTACAGCGCGCCGCGTTCACGCGCCAACTCGACCAGGGCCACGCTCGACACATCCACCGATAAATTCAGCAGGAAGTCGCCCGAGCTCAAAACGGGCTCCAGGACCTGGCGATAGTTCTCGGGCGTCAGCGCGGTCTTGACGAATTTCACGCCAAACTCCGCGGCCTCCGAGTTGCCCTTGTCTTCGGCCGTCACGATGGTGATGCGATCCGCCGAAGTGCCGATGTGACGCAAGATCAAAGGCAAGACACCCTGTCCGATGCTGCCGAAACCGACCATGACGATCCTGCCCGCGAATTTCACATGCACTTCGTGTGTACTCATAACGTTTCTGCCATGTTGTTTTCCTAAGGTTAATTCAAGTGTCGCGCCAATGGGGCGGATAGGTCCTTTCGTACCCGGGAAGCGACTCGATGCGATGAATCCAGCGCGCCAATGCAGGGTAATTGCGTTCCATGGGCAGGAATCGCGCGCCCAGTTCGGCCGCGGCGCTACGATTCAGCGCCCGCCGCAATATCTGAATCCAGGGGAAAATCACCATGTCGAGCGCGGAATAATTCGCGCCTACAATCCATTCCTCCTTGCTCAGGCGCCCTTCGATGGTACGCGCCTCGCGCCCGACCAAGTGCATGGCATCGGTCAGATTGTCGATGTCCGCGCCGACCCGGTCGGCGAAGATGGCGCTCACGATCTTCTGTACCGAAGGTTCCGCGTAGTACTGAAACTCGCAGATAACCCGCATGATGACGCCGGCTTCTTCCGGAGTCAGGCCAAAAATGGGCGGCTGCGGATACTTCAGGTCCAAGTAGTAGAGGATGGCCACGGATTCGAACACCACGTAGTCGCCGTCCTTGAGAACGGGCACGCGGCCGCGCGGATTCATCTTCAGCATCTGCGGCGATTGATGCTCCTGCTTGTCGAAATGCAGCAGCTGCGACTCGTATTGGAGCCCCTTGTGCTCCAGCGCCAAGAGGACCCGCCACGAGAAAGCGCTGCCGCTGCCCCAATAAAGAGTGAGTGCCATAGCGTGGATTGTAGCGGATGAACTTCACCCAGCATCGCGCTAAGCTCGATTGATGACATTTACGACCCTAATCAGCGCGGCCATGCTGCGCGACTTGATGGGCAAGCCTGAGATCGCCATCATCGATTGCCGCTTCGATCTGATGAACCCCGACGGCGGTCGCCGCGCCTATCTTGACGGGCACATCCCCGGAGCGCGTTATGCCGACCTCAATAAGGATCTATCCGCGCCGATCACCGCGACTTCGGGTCGGCATCCCTTGCCTACCCCCAGCGATTTCGCGGGCACGCTCGTCCGCTTAGGGGTTGGCCGCGCCACCCAGGTTGTCGCTTATGACGATAGCGGCGGGGCCTTCGCTGCCAGGCTCTGGTGGATGCTGCGCTGGGTGGGCCACCCAGCCGCGGCGGTATTGGACGGCGGCATCAAGGCCTGGGTGAGCGAGGGCGGCACGCTGCTCTCGGGCGAGGAAAACCCGTTGCCGGCGGCGAAAGTCGGCCCTCATGTGTCCGCGCAGGCCGATGCGGCTGCGGTGATCGGAACGGCTGACCTCGAGCAACGCCTAGCCGACCCTGCTTTTCTACTGATCGATGCCCGCGCCGGCGAACGCTTTGCCGGGACGGTCGAGCCCATCGATACGGTCGGCGGCCATATCAAGGGCGCCGTGAATCATCCTTTTTCAGCGAATCTCGGCACCGACGGGCGTTTCCTCCCGGCGCAGGTGCTGCGCCAAGCATGGGAAAGGCGGCTGGCGGGCCGAAGCCCGACGCAGGTGGCGGCCATGTGCGGCTCCGGTGTCACCGCCTGTCACAATTTGCTCAGCTTGGAGGTCGCGGGTTTGCGCGGCGCGAAGCTCTATGCCGGCTCCTGGAGTGAATGGATTCGCGATCCACGGCGGCCCATCGCCCAAGGCGCGTAGACCGTCATTTACAAGCAGCCACAATTTGTTATGGTGCGCGCCTCATGAACACGCCCGCGAAAGTGCTTAGCGCCCCGAACCATGCCTGGAAGGTCGCGGAGTCGCTCGATCTGTACCAGGTGGAAGCCTGGGGCAAAGGCTACTTTTCAATCAACGCGGACGGCCATGTGGTCATCCGCCCCAACCTCGACGCGAGCCGCGAGATCGATCTCTACGATGTGGTTCAGGGACTCAAGGCGCGCGATCTGCATACGCCGGTGGTGATTCGCTTCTCCGATATTCTGGCGCACCGCCTGCGTCATCTTGCGGATGCGTTCGCCACCGCCATTTCGGAAAATGATTACAAAAATCGCTATGCCGCGGTGTTCCCCATCAAGGTCAACCAGCAACGGCTGGTGGTCGAGGAGGTCTACCGCTACGGCAAGGAATTCGGCTTCGGGCTCGAAGTCGGTTCCAAACCGGAATTGCTCGCGGTCATGTCCATTACCGAAAATGCGCCCGACCGGCTGGTAGTGTGCAACGGCTTCAAGGACGACAGTTATATCGAGGCGGTCATCATCGCCACCAAACTGGGCCGCAGCATCATTCCCGTGGTCGAAAACTTCGAGGAAATTCATTTGATCCTGAAGCACGCCGAAAAGTACGGCGTGCGGCCCAAGATTGGAGTGCGCGTCAAGCTGGCCAGCGAAGGGGCCGGACGATGGCGCGAATCCGCGGGCGAGAAATCCAAATTCGGTTTGTTTATAAGCGAAATTCTGGATCTATATGCTCTCCTGAAGGAGCGCAACATGCTCGACTGCCTGCAGCTCGTGCATTGCCATCCAGGCAGCCAGTTGCAGGACATTCGCCGGGTGAAGGACGCCATCAACGAATTAGCGCATGTGTACGCTGAGCTCAAGATCATGGGCGCGGGGCTCAAGTACATCGATATCGGCGGCGGGTTGGGCGTGGACTACGACGGCAGCGGGACCAATTACGAGTCCTCGATGAACTACACCCTCAACGAATACGCCGGCGATGTGGTGTATCGCATCAAGAGCGTCTGCGACGCGCGCGACGTGCCGCATCCCATGATCGTGAGCGAATCGGGCCGCGCCATCGCCGCCCACCACAGCCTGTTGGTTTTCGATACCTTGGGATCCTCGAAGCTCGACCAATTCAAAGTGTCCGGCCGACCCGAAGAGGACTATCACGGAGCGGAAGAGCTGCCGCAGCCGGTGCTCGATTTGTTCGATGCCTACCGATCTGTCAATGAGCGGCGGCTGGTGGAGTGCTATCACGACGCACTGCAGGCGCGCGAACAGGCACTGCAAATGTTCAACTTGGGGTATCTGAGCCTCGAGTTTCGGGGATTGGCGGAAAGACTCTACTGGGCGACCTGCGCCAAGATCCGAGATTACTGCCGCAAGCTGGACCGGGTTCCCGAAGAACTGGACAACATCGAGGACATGCTGAGCGATATCTATTTCTGCAATTTTTCCATATTCCAGTCGCTGCCGGACAGCTGGGCCATCGGCCAGGTATTTCCCATCATGCCCATCCAGCGCTTGGGCGAGCGGCCGACGCGCAACGCCGTGCTGGCCGATATCACCTGCGATTCGGACGGCAAAATCGATAAGTTCGTGCATCCGCGCATCACCAAACGCACCTTGGAAGTGCATGAACTCAACCCCGGCGAACCCTACTACCTCGCGGCATTTCTGGTGGGGGCATATCAGGAGACACTGGGCGATTTACACAATCTGTTCGGCGACACTCACGTGGTGCACATCCGCCTCCAGGATGACGGCGGCTGGTGGATCGAGGAAATCGTCAAGGGCGATACCGCCAATAAGGTCCTCGAGTACATGGAATACGACACCGATGAGTTGTACCCCGGGATCGCGCGCGACTGCGAGCGGGCGGTACAGGAAGGGCGGATGTCCTTGAGCGAGGCGCAGGCGGTCAAGCGCTTTTATGAAAACGAACTCAACGGCTATGCCTATCTCGAGGTCGAATAACACGCCTTTCCCGCAGGTTTATCCCGCGTTTGCCAACAATTATCTCAAAGGGTAGCATCGGCCATTAGGTCGATTCCCTAATTCAAATTAGTGCACGGCCGATGGTACAGACCTCGATGCTGCGACTCGCGCGGGCGTCTGCATGTTGAAACCGCGTGCGAGTGGGATGACCGCGAGACACGCACCAGTCAGTGAGACCAGTTGAATGACGACGATCTATGTTGGCAACCTGCCATTCACCGCGACCGAAGACGAAGTGCGTGCGATCTTCGAGCGCCACGGCAAAGTCGAATCCGTCAAACTCATCAATGATCGGGAAACCGGGCGTCCGCGCGGATTCGCGTTCGTCGACATGGCTGCCGGTGAAGCGCAAAACGCCATCCAGCAGACCAATGGTTTCCAGATGGGCGGCCGACCGCTGCGCGTGAATGAGGCTCAGGAACGCGCGCCGCGAAAACCCGGTGGCGGTGGCGGTGGCGGCGGCGGGGGCGGGGGCGG
>Ga0209525_1000067_pt1 | contig 35576 bp, 25 predicted proteins | sample JacPin_JW_Ref_O1_FD_187958 | JGI IMG/M metagenome (GOLD analysis project Ga0209525, IMG submission 187958) | Forest soil microbial communities from Algoma, Ontario, Canada - Jack Pine, Ontario site 1_JW_Ref_O1 (SPAdes) (version 2) | ecosystem: Environmental > Terrestrial > Soil > Boreal... | reverse complement strand
CTCTATGTGCTCGACCTGAGCGGGGTAGCGGCGGCTGATCCTGCCGGCGCACGCGTGGTGGCTTCGGATTTGGTGAAGAGCTATCGCGTGATTAACTACGCCTCGGGCCAGAAGCCTGTGGTCCGCGTGGAAATTTTGCTGAGCCAGGGCATCGAACCGCGCCTTGAACGCAAGGACGCGCAAGACTTGACGTTGTTTGTTTCGCGCGCGGGCGACTCGTCATCTGGCAAGTCTGCCGAGAGGATTGCCGCGCCGGGAATCGTTCCGGTCTCGGCAAGCTCGACGGAAGCGAAGACGCCTGGTGCCGCATTTGAGTCAATTCAACAGGTGAAGCTCGGACAAAATGGCAACCAGACCGAAGTTAGCGTCTTCGGCTCCGGGCATCTAAGCTATCGTGCGACTCGCCTGCAGAATCCGGACCGCCTGGTGCTCGATTTTGCCGGTTCGCATCTGAAGACTTCCAACAAGCAGATCGCCAGCAACCTGGATCCGATTCGCGAAGTCCGGCTTGCACAGTTCACTCCGGATGTGGCGCGCGTCGTTATCGATCTTCGCCAGCCGGCTCAGTACAACATTAATGCGAACGGTAATTCCGTTACCGTGGTTTTTGCTTCGACAGCAGCCGCTTCGGGAACATCGGGTGGCAAGTTGAAGTCTTCGCCGCGCAGCGAACCGTCGAACCTGACCACGACAAAGTCCGTGGCGAAGTCCGAACCCGCACCAGCGGAAACATCTGCAGCACAGCCCAGCGCTATACCGGCGCCCGCTGCGGTGCTTCCTGCTTCCTATACGCAGCCTGCAGCTCTAGCGGCACCGGCTGAAGGATCCGGCGCATCGGAAGCGATTCCGGCACCTGCCGCCGCTTCCTCTTCCAGCGATGGCCCGAAACCGATGGTGGATGGGCAAGCTCCTACGCCAGCGCCGTCCGGAAAGTATTCAGGCGAGCCTATTTCGGTGAACCTGAAGGATGTGGACCTTCGCGATTTCTTCCGGCTAATTCACGAAATCAGTGGCCTGAACGTCGTGGTGGACCCGGCAGTGAAGGGCAACCTGACGATTGTGCTCGACGATGTACCGTGGGACCAGGCGCTGGATATCGTTTTGAAGAACAACGACCTCGACAAACAACTCGATGGCAATGTTTTGCGAGTCGCGGCGAAAGAAACCTTGAAAAAAGAGGCCCAGCAGAACCGCGATTTGGCCAAGGCGCAGGCGGAAGCAGCCGACGTAGTAACGACTACCCGCGTTCTTAGCTACGCGAAAGCCGCGGCACTGGTACCGACTCTGAAAAAGTTCCTTTCGTCACGGGGCGATGTGCTCGCGGACGCCCGGTCGAATACGCTGATTATCCGGGATATTCCAACCGTTCTGCCGGTGCTAGACAATCTGATTCGGCAGCTCGACCGCAAATCGCAGCAGGTGGAAATCGAAGCGCGGGTTGTGGCTGCGAACCGCACCTTCTCTCGAGAAATTGGTACTCAGTTAGCCTTTGCGGCGGCCAGCAACAACGGTCGCAACATTTGGTCCGGGACCGGTGGCGTGGGTACGAGCCCTGTAATCCGTAACTTCCCGCCGCTTCCGGCGCCTCCGGTAGTAGTTGGCACCGGCGGTCCGAGTGCGACCAATGGCTCCTTGCCGCTGAACACCAACCTGGGCGTCGGTGCACCGACAAGCGGCATCAGCTACTCGTTTTCAGCGGCGAACTTCGCCCTCGACGTGATTATCACGGCTGCAGAGGACCGGGGTGTTGGCAAGCTGCTCTCGAAGCCCAAAGTGATCACTCAGAACAACGAGAAGGCGACCGTAAAGCAGGGCACCAAGATTCCGGTACAGACGATCGTCAACAACACGGTCTCGGTGCAGTTCGTGGATGCGGTGTTGCAGCTTGAAGTGACGCCGCAGATTACCGCGGAAGGCACCGTGTTCATGGATGTGACCGTCACGAACGACCAAATCGACCAAGCGATTCCGCGTGTACAAGGCATCCCTGCCATCGACACGCAAGCGGCCGAGACGAAGGTTTTGATCAATGATGGCGGCACTGTGGTGATTGGCGGCATTATTGTGACGAACCAGCAAACGGACGTGAAGCAGGTTCCACTGTTCGGCAGCATTCCGGCGGTGGGCAACCTGTTCAAACACACGACGGTAAGTTCGTCGGCGCAGGAATTGCTCTTCTTCCTGACGCCTCGGATCATGCCGAGCTAGTTCGGAAGCCGACTCGGGAGTACGCTATCGAACGTGATCGTTAAATCGCGAAGCGAATCTTTCAACCGGAGCCGAATGGATCGGCTCCGGTTTTCCTTTTCTGCCCTGAGTGCGGACGCTTTCCTGGTTTCGCATCTTCCCAATATTCGCTATTTGTGCGGATTTACAGGAAGCGCAGCCTTGCTCTTAGTGGAGCAGTCAAGCGCGACCCTCTTCACTGACAGCCGCTACACGTTTCAAGCGCGAGAAGAGGTCTCTAGCGCCCGAATCAAAATCGCGAAGGAGGGCTTGATCCGGGCCGCAGGCGAGGCGCTACGGAATCGCCGCGTGCGTCCGCGAGTGGCTTACAACCCGGGTCAATTCACCGTAGCGCAGTTGTCCGCCATCAAGAAGGCGGCGAGCGACCGGGTGCGCTGGATCGATGGCGGTAACGCTGTTGAGAAACTGCGCTCGGTGAAGGATGCCGGTGAACTAGCCTTGATGGACGAGGCAGCGGTGCTCATCAGCGCGGTGGTCAAGGGGGCTCTATCTGGCATCAGGCCTGGTGTGACAGAACTGGAGGTGGCGGCCGAAATCGAATATGGAATGAAGATAAGGGGAGCCAGTGGTGCGTCGTTTGAAACCATCGTGGCCGCCGGACCACACTCGGCCTGGGCGCATGCCCGGCCTTCGTCCAATGCGCTCAGGAAAAGCCAGTTGGTCGTCCTCGACCAGGGTGCTATACTCCACGGTTATTGCAGTGATATGACGCGCACCGTCTTCCTGGGACGGGCACCCGCGAACGTTCGGCGGATGTATCGGGCCGTTCTGTTGGCTCAGGAAGCGGCCAAGGCGGCGATTAAGCCAGGGGTTAGCGGGGAATCGGTTGACGCCGCTGCCAGGCGGGTCCTGAAACGGGAACGTCTCGTTCAATACTTCACACACAGTACTGGTCACGGCCTCGGACTGGAAGTGCATGAGATGCCGCGCCTGGGTAAAGGTGAGAAGACAATCCTCGAAGAGGGCATGGTGGTCACGGTTGAACCGGGCGTATACGTCGAAGGGTTGGGCGGTATTCGGATTGAGGACGACGTCGTGGTGACCGCCACGGGCTGCAAGGACCTCACAATCGCGCCTCGGGACTTCATAGAACTCTAGATGGCTAAGAAATCGAACCCACAATCAGCACCAGAGGGGCAGCCGCGGGGAGTTGATCTCGCGGAAGTCGAGCAGTTGCTCGCATTCATGGAGAAGCATGGCCTCGAGGAGTTCGAGTATGAGCGCGACGGTGTGCGGGTTCGCCTGAAGAAACCCTCGGCTCACTCGCAAGGTGCGGTGCGAGCCTTTGGAGGGCCTGACGTCCACGCAACGGCGGCTAGTTCTCATGCTTCAGTGCCCGCAGCGACAGTCTCTGCTCCGGGGAGCGGGCATGTTGCGACGGGAGGGGCACACGGGGCGGAGGAACTGCACGTCATCAAGTCCCCGATCGTTGGGACTTTTTACGCAGCCGCAAGCCCGGGGGCCGATCCATTCGTGACGGAAGGTGGTCAAGTGACCTCGGGCCAGGTGCTTTGCATTATCGAAGCGATGAAATTGATGAATGAAATTGAGTCGGACGTCTCGGGGGAAATCATAAAGATCTTCGCCGAAAATGGCCAGCCGGTCGAGTACGGCGAGCCCCTGTTCGGCATTCGCGAGCGCGGGAAAAAGTAGGCGTTCGCTCTTCAGGCAAAATGTTCCGAAAAATTCTGATAGCCAATCGGGGCGAAATCGCTCTTCGTGTTTTATGCGCATGCAGGGAGCTTGGCGTCTCGACGGTGGCCGTCTATTCCGAAGCTGACCGCAACGCTTTGCATGTGCGATTTGCCGATGAGGCCATATGCATCGGCCCTCCTCGGAGCAGCGACAGCTACCTGAATATTCCACAGGTCATAAGCGCAGCCGAAATCGCCAACGTAGACGCGATTCATCCCGGGTACGGCTTCCTCTCGGAAAACGCCAACTTCGCAGAGGTCTGCGAAGCTTCTCACATCACTTTCATCGGACCGAGCCCAGACGTGATTCGGTTAATGGGCGAGAAGGATCGCGCGCGCCAAGAAATGGCGTCGGCGGGCTTGCCGATTATTCCGGGGAGCCCGGGAGTGGTTCCCGATGAGGACGCGGCGCGCAAGGCTGCGGAAGAAATCGGCTATCCGCTGATTATCAAAGCTTCTGAGGGCGGTGGTGGGCGAGGCATGCGCATCGTGCGCGCAAAGTCTGAGCTGCTGACGGCCTTCCAGACCGCGCGCAGCGAAGCAGAGCAGGCCTTTGGAAGCCCGAACGTTTACATGGAGAAATTGATCGAGCGTCCGCGGCATATCGAGTTTCAAGTGCTGGGCGATCGGCACGGAAACGTGGTTCACCTTGGCGAGCGGGAATGTTCGATTCAGCGGCGGCATCAGAAGCTGCTCGAGGAATCGCCGTCGCCGGTGCTGGATGCGAAGGTTCGAAAAAAAATGGGCGATCAGGTGGTGGAAGCGCTCACGAAAATCGGGTATTCGAGCGCAGGCACTGTCGAATTCCTGCGCGAGGAGTCTGGAAAACTCTACTTTATCGAGATGAACGCGCGGATTCAGGTGGAACACCCGGTGACTGAGATGGTGACGGGCGTGGACCTTGTGAAATCACAAATTCGCATTGCTGCCGGAGAGAAACTTTCCGACATCGTCGGCCCTGTCGAGTTTCGAGGACATGCAATCGAGTGCCGCATCAATGCCGAGGATCCCGACACGTTCGTGCCTTCTCCTGGGCGCATTACCGCATTTCGAGTTCCGGGCGGACCGGGCGTTCGTGTAGATACTGCCTGCTATGTTGATGCCGTTATTCCCCCGTACTACGACTCGCTGATTGCAAAAATCATTGCCCACGGACGCGACCGCGCGGAAGCCATCGCTCGCATGCGAGGAGCGTTGGGGGGCTTCGTCGTGGAAGGCGTGAAGACTACGATCCCGTTGCAGAGGCGGATTCTTGCCGATCCCGACTTCGCGGCGGGGAAGTTCGACACGCACTTCATCGAGCGGTCGATTGCGGTCTCGGCGAAGTAGACTGGATGCCGCTGCCTTTTCCACCTCTCTACGCGATTCTTGATGTTGCCGCCGTAAATTCCGAAGCCCGCATTCCCGAAACGCTTGCTGAAAATGGCGTCGGCTTGATTCAAGTGCGCGACAAGCATGCCGCACCGCGCGCGGTGTTCGAAGCGTCGAAGGGCCTTGTTGCCCGTCTATCTACGAAGGGCGTCCGCGTGATTGTCAACGATCGGCCGGACATTGCTGCGATGATCGGCGCGGGCGGCGTTCACGTGGGTCAGGATGATTTGCCGGTTGAAGCGGCTCGGGCGTGTTGTGGCGGAGGCCTGTGGGTGGGAGTTTCGACACACAACCTTGAGCAATTCCAGCTAGCCATGACCACTTCGGCGGACTATATAGCCGTGGGGCCGATCTTTGCGACGGTAACCAAAGAAAATCCCGACCCCGTGGTAGGGCTCGATTTGATCCGAGCGGCGAGGCGATTGACGCGAAAACCTCTGGTAGCGATAGGCGGCATTACGGTACAGTCCGCCGAGGCGGTATACCGAGCGGGGGCGGATTCAATCGCGGTTGTCAGCGACTTGTTATCGGCGCCAAAACCGGCTCTGAGGGCAGCCGAATACATCGGGATTTCAAGCCGGGTGCTAGCAGAACGCGACTAACGCGGCTAGGTAAGGGTGCGGAGAGGTTTGAAAACGATCGCCGAAAACGCACAATCAATCGGAGCGGTGACGACGGCAGCGGCCGCCGAAAAGACTGAACTCGTAAAGAGTCTCGGGCTTTTCGACGCGACGATGATTGTCGCCGGATCGATGATCGGCTCCGGCATCTTTATCGTCTCCCAGGATATTGCGCACCAGGTGAAAAGCCCCGCGCTGCTTCTCGCTGTCTGGCTCGCCTCAGGTGTGATGACTCTGATCGGTGCGCTGAGCTATGGCGAGCTCGCGGCTGCCATGCCTCGCGCTGGGGGGCAGTATGTTTATCTCCGCGAATCGCTCGGGCCTCTCTGGGGCTTTCTCTACGGCTGGACGATGTTGCTGGTGATTCAAACGGCCACGATTGCGGCCGTCGCGATAGCTTTTGCGCGGTTCACTGCAGTGATGATTCCCTGGTTTTCTCCCACGGACTGGATACTGAAGCTCGGCACTTTCGGCCCATGGCACTTCTTCTTCGGCGATCTCGGCCCTTATAACGTGGGACTCAATCGCCAGAATCTGCTGGCGATTCTGTCGATCGTCGTGGTCACATGGATCAACACGCGCGGCGTTCGCCTTGGCTCGATTGTTCAGAATATTTTTACCGTGGCAAAGATTGGGTCCCTGGCCGCCCTCGCGCTTCTCGGCGTCTTCTACTCGACTGCGGCAGCCCGCGCGACGAACCTTACCCATTTCTGGGATGGCGTGAGCCTTTCAGCCCTCCACCCCTATCCGCCTGACAATCCGACCTGGTGGATCGGCACGATCACGCTGGTTGGCGTGGCGATGGTGGGATCACTGTTTGCGATGGACGCATGGAATAACGTGACATTCATCGCTGCCGAGGTGAAAAATCCGAGCCGCAATCTGCCTCTCTCGCTTGCCTTCGGCGCGGGGCTCGTCGTGTTGCTCTATACGCTTGCCAACGTGGCTTACTTGCGAATTCTGCCAATCACAGGCGACCCGAACGGAACTACTGCGATCGCTCGGGGCATCGAGTTCGCGTCGCAAGGCCGCGTCGGCACTGCAGTGGCTGAAGTAGTCTTCGGCTCTGCTGGCGCAGTGGTGATGGCGATTGCCATTCTGATTTCGGGCTTCGGCTGTAACAATGGTCTGATTCTATCGGGCGCGCGCATTTATTACGCGATGGCGAAGGATCGGCTTTTCTTTCGATCGTGCGGCAAAGTAAACCGGCATCATGCTCCCGGCGCGGCGCTGATCGTCCAGGCGATTTGGTGCTCGGTGCTGTGCCTTTCGGGGACTTACAATCAGCTTCTCGATTTCCTGATCTTTGCGGTTCTAATTTTCTATATCCTCACGCTCGGCGGCCTTTTCGTGCTTCGCTGGAAGCGTCCCGATATGGCACGGCCTTATCGCGCGATCGGATATCCATTTCTTCCCGCGCTGTATCTCATCATGGCGGTGTTTCTCGAAATTCAATTATTGAGGTATAAGCCGCAGTACACTTGGCCGGGACTTATCATCGTTGTACTCGGCGTTCCGGTGTACTGGCTGTGGAAGATGGCCGACAAGTCGAACGGCAGTACCGACGATGCAGCGCCGGAGGCTGGCTAACGAAATGGGCGAACAAGCGTACGTTGCGGAGAGAACGGCGCAGAGCGGGAACCCGCTATTGCGAAAAAAGCCGATGGATTGGCTGCTGAATGAAGCCAAGGCCACCGGGGAACATACTTTAAAGCGCACGCTTGGACCTGTATCACTGACCGCCTTAGGCGTTGGCGCCATCATCGGGGCCGGGATCTTCGTTCTCTCGGGGCTGGGAGCTCACTACGCAGGACCGGGACTTACTCTCTCCTTCATAATTTCGGGATTCGGTTGCGCATTTGCGGGTCTCTGCTATGCCGAGTTTGCCGCGCTGATTCCGCTGGCGGGAAGCGCTTATACCTACGCCTATGCTGCGCTCGGCGAGCTCTTTGCGTGGATTATCGGCTGGGACTTGACTCTCGAATACGCGATGGGCGCCAGCACCGTATCCTCGGGATGGTCGAATCACTTCGTGGAATTCCTGAATATCTTCGGGCTGAAAATACCGCTCTGGCTGGCGTACGACCATTGGACGGCGCTAAGAACCGCGGAGAACGTGATCGCGAGGCAGATGGCGAGTGCATCGGATTCGAGCCTGGTAGTGGGAACACAGGCCTACCTCGGTAAAGTGGGCGATATTCTAAGCGCGCAATCTCCTGAACTGGTTCAGCGCGCTCAACAACTGGTGAATGCTCCACATCTCTTCGGCATGGAAATTGGATTTAACTTGCCGGCTTTTCTGATCGCCCTAGTGATCACCGCGATTCTGGTAATCGGAATTCAGGAAAGCGCTTCATTCAACGCTGTCATCGTGTTCATCAAAGTTACTGTCGTTCTTTTCATCATCGCGCTCGGATTCAAATACGTAAACCCGAGCAACTGGGGCCACGACTGGCACAGCTTCGCGCCGATGGGCTTTGGGGGGATTGGTGCAGGCGCTGCCTATATCTTTTTTGCGTACATCGGATTCGACGCAGTTTCGACAACAGCACAGGAAGCAAAAAATCCCCAGCGCGACTTGCCTATCGGAATCATCACCTCGCTTGCAGTTTGCACGCTTCTCTATATTCTCGTCGCCGCGGTGCTCACCGGAATGGTGCCGTGGAAAGAGATTAATATTGAAGCGCCTCTTGCCGTGGCGTTCCTCGATCGCGGCCTGAAGACGGCGTCCTATCTGATCACCGCCGGAGCGCTAGCCGGCTTGACGAGCGTCATGCTCGTCATGTTGCTCGGGCAGACGCGCGTGCTCTACTCGATGGCAAACGATGGCTTGCTCCCTCGAAAATTCTTCGCAGCGATTCACCCGAAGTTCCGCACGCCGTACAAGAACACAATTCTCGTTGGATTGCTTGCCGCTGTTGTTGGCAGCACCGTACCGATCGACGACATCGGCAAGATGGTGAATATCGGGACGCTGTTGGCGTTCGTAATCGTCTGCATCGCCATCTTGGTTCTCCGCCGTACGAATCCCGGTCAGCCCCGCCCGTTCCGCACGCCGTGGGTGCCCTTCGTCCCGATTATGGGCATCGTCTTCAACGGCTACATGATGTACAAGCTCGGCTGGATCAACTGGGCGCGGCTGATCATTTGGCTCGCCATCGGCCTGGTGATCTATTTCACTTACAGCCGTTATCACAGCCGGGTTCAGAAAAACGACCGCTCTGCCATGTAGTCGGTTGGGCGTTGAGCGATAGAACGCGCACGCTCAGTCATACGCAAACGTGCGGCATTCGTTCGCAACCGGCTCTGTCGCGTTACATCCATCTTCGGGTTATCATTGTTCTTCCGAGTCTCGCGCATAGCGAGCACTAGCGCCAACGATCGTGCCCCAACTCTCCCCACGCCGCCTTATCGTTTTTCTCCGACGCACCTCGGCGTTCGACCGTATCGCGTTGAGCATACTTGTTCTGTATGTAATTTTTCGCGTCTTCGCGCTTGCGGGGATGAGGCTGCCGTTCACCGGGCTGCTTTTCTTTCTGACCTTCATCTCTGTAATTTACTTTGTGATTCGGCTTATGCCGTGGGTTCGCAATTATCTGCTTTGGCGCCTCCGCAATCGCCTGATCGTCGCGTACATACTGATCGCCGTTGTGCCTGTTGTTCTTCTTCTTAGCATGGCTGGTCTGGCCGCCTACGGCCTCTATCTTGAGCTGGGCGCGCACCTTCTTCACGACGGTCTGCAGGAACGCATAAGCATGGTTGCCGGCGACGGGGAAGCCATTGCCAGCGCCATCGAGGACGAAACAAATCGAGGTATCTCGCCCCACGATGAAGCGATCCTTTCGCGGCCTGAAGTAGAGGTTTTGATCGCCGCGGCCCAGCGAGAATGGCCCGCTATCCGCGTGCTACTCAATCGTGGCCAGCACTTGGTTGGGGCGGGAAACGGTCGTGAATACTCCGGTATCATCGAATTCGAGCACCAGATTTGGATCGCCTCCGCTCAAAGCCGACCGACTCGCGCTGGGAATGTCTTCGTCCTCGTAGGGGCGCCGGTCACGCCGGAGTTTCTTGATACTCTCAGCTCCGAGCTCGGGCCGGTTCAGATGATGCTGCTCCAGCCGGCTGCCGAGAAACCGCGCAGCGGAATTTCGCTCGAGATTCAGAACCGCCTCTACGTGCCTGGGCAGCAGGTCCTGAGCCGCAGGCGGACGCTGGGGCCACCGGCTAATTGGTTCGACGTGCGCGTGAATGGCGCCTCGACGATTGCAGCGCTGCATCACGACCCCGGATCAGATCCCGCCCCTGCGCCCGTGCTCGCGTCCTTCGCGCTACGTCCTTCGGCTCTCAATCGCCGCTTGTTGACATCCGTTGGAGCGGTGGGGCCCTTGCTTGTGAATCTTCTCCTGCTCGCTGGAATCATTTTTCTCGCGCTAGAGATGGGAGCGCTCGTCACCGGCATCGTCCTCACCCGCACGATTACGCGGGCGGTAGGCGATTTGTATGACGCAACACTGCGAGTCCGGCGTGGCGACTTTAGCCATCGCGTCCGCGTTCATCAGCACGATCAGCTAGGCGCGCTGGGCGAGTCGTTCAACGAAATGACGGCGTCGGTCTCGGAGCTCATTCAGGAACAGCAGCAGCGCCAGCGCCTGGAAAACGAACTCTCCATTGCGCGCGAAGTGCAGCAGCAACTCTTTCCGCATACGCTCCCGCAATTGCCGGGGCTTCAACTCGCTGCGATCTGCAGACCTGCCCGGTCGGTAAGTGGCGACTACTACGATTTCATACCGCTCGGGCCATCGCGTCTGGGCATCGCGCTTGCAGACATCAGCGGAAAGGGAATCTCCGCCGCGCTGTTGATGGCCAGTCTTCAGGCTTCGCTGCGCAGCAATGCCATGCTCGATGGGCGGGGTGGTACGGCCGCTCTTGTTGAACGGCTGAACCGGCAGCTTTTCAAAAATACATCGGACGATCGTTACGCCACTTTCTTTTATTCCGTCTACGATTCGGACACAAGAACTCTCACCTACACGAACGCGGGACACCTGGCCCCATTTTTCGTTAATGCAGGAAGAGTGCAGCAACTAGACGAGGGCGGAACGGTCGTAGGCCTATTTGAGGAAGTTCCGTACACGCAAGGCACTTTGAAGGTCGAGCCGGGAAGCGTGCTCGTGGCGTTTAGTGACGGCCTCACCGAGCCTGAAAACGTGTATGGCGAAGAATTTGGCATGGAACGGCTGAAGGAAGAGGTAATCCGACAAGCGAACGTCCCGCCGTCGCGTGCCGCAGCAAATCTGATCGCTGCCGCCGAACAGTGGGCCGGCTCAGCCGAACAGGCTGATGATATGACCGTAGTCGTAGTGCGCATGGACTAGTTCCTTAAGTTCCTCGAAACGAGTTACCCTCACTTCTCCTCAAATTCGCCGAAATAATGCCCCGGGATGGCCTGCTGGAGTATGAGCTTCAAACTGAGAACTAGGCGAAGCCGCATACACAACGTACCGAGTTCTGAAGGATAGTTCAGTCGATTGGGTTGATTTATGTGCGCCATAAGCACTGCTAATAGGCGGCGGAGCGGGAATTGTCCATGGGATTTGTGTCCGTTTATGGCACAAACGGACAGTCGGATGACGTCTCACGTCAGGCCGAGCGGGTTATGGAGAGGTAGGTACGCCTAGGTAGATAAACTTTTTTTATCCTTCCAATATTTTTTATTGACATCGCAGTGACCTCGCAGGAATATGCGCCAGCGTCACACAGGCTCGGATGGCCCACCCGTCCGGCAAGCCTGTTTTCCAGATCTGAATTGCAAACTGGCATCTGCCTGAGAAGGAGCACTCCTGCAACTAACGGGTGTGCACGATTGACAGCCAATCTGATTAATTCACGAGGAGAACAAAAGTGGATCGCAAACTCATTGTAATGGCAGTTTGTGCGTTGGCTGCCCTGAGTGCTGCTGCACCCGCAGCGTTTGGGCAGGAACAGAAAAAGGCAGTTCCCAAGCTACACATCATGCATGCAACCAAGGCGGTGAAAGCGGAAACCGGTGAAGCGGTGAAAAACGAAGTCGCCGCGATGGGTGCGAGCAAGAAATCTGGATTGCCGCTTTTCACCTACACAATCCAGTCTGACCGGGATGGCCAGCAATATACCGGGGTGATCGTCGGTGCGGATCCGACTGCCAAGGGCGGAAACAAGTCAACCAGCGTCAGTACGTTCATCGTTCCGGTAATCGTTGTCACCCAGACTGTGGGCACGGGCCTCGACGCAAACAATATGATCGTCACAGCGCCGGGTAAGACCGTTTTTGACCCAACGAAAAACGACAACAGCTGCTTGGCCGCTCCCAACAACAACCCTCTGCAGCTGTTTCAGCAATCACCCATCTTCCAGAACTACGATATTTCCGTCGGCGGAGTCGATATGGGGCACACGCAGTATATCGACGCATTTCAGCGCGCCGAATTCTATAACCTCCTGAAAAATCCAGACAACTATCAGGTGCTTCTCAGTCCCATTAAGACGCTGGCACCAGTCGTCATAACAGTGCCTGCCGCTTCTGGCACCACTCTTCCACCGGAATTTGGCGCTTGCGGACCTTTTGGCATCGTGGACATCGATTTCTTTGACGCCTTCCTCGACAACAACGTTCTTCCAGCGCTGCAACCTCAGGTGAACGCGGGTAACTTTCCGATTTTCATGCTGTACAACACCGTGCTTGCGTTCAACCCGATTACGGACATTTTTGTGAATTGCTGTGTTTTGGGTTATCACGGGAATACGGCGACGACTCCGATCCAGGCCTATTCGCCCTCCGACTTCGACACCACGGGTGTTTTCGGCCCGACGCAAGGGGACTCGAATACTTTGTCGCACGAGGTTGCAGAGTTCGTGAACGATCCTTTCGGCAACAATCCAACGCCAGCCTGGGGTGGTGTGGGGCAAGTGCCGCCGGGATCCTGCCAGAACAATCTGGAGGTGGGCGACCCGCTAAGCGGCACCAATTTCTCTCCAATTGGCGGGCGCAATGGTTTCACCTACCACCTGCAGGAGTTGGCGTTCTTCTCGTGGTTCTACTCGTCTAACTCGACCGGGATCCACGACTGGTTCTCCGACAACGACACGTTTACAACCGACGCCGGTCCTGTTTGTGTGCCAGCTTCAGGTGCCAGCGGGAACACGCGTCCAATCATTCATCCGTAGCTGACTGAACGGAGGATTGCTTTCGGGGCAGCGGGCACGTGCTCGCTGCCCTTTTTTTTTCCGTGTCGACATGATTTAAGGGCTGGGGCCGACCTCTGCCAACTGGAATGGAGCGCGGCGAGATATACTCACAGAGATACAACGATGAGACTCTGGCCATGAAAATTCTGACCGCTTCGGAGATGCGCGAAGTCGATCGCCTTACAACCGAGCGCTACGGTATTCCCAGCCTGTCGCTGATGGAAAATGCAGGCAAGAGCATTGCCGACTTTATGAGCGCACGGTTTCGGAGGCTCGAATCGCGGCGAATCATCGTTCTTTGTGGGAAGGGAAACAATGGAGGAGACGGGTTTGTAACTGCGCGACATCTGGCTGACGCGGGCGCGACGCCCATCGTGATCCTGGTTGCCGCTCAGGATGAGATGCGTGGAGACGCAGCCACAAATCGAGATCGCTGGCAAAAGTCGGGCGGCGAAGTTCGCGTGGTGCGTGCATCTTCCGACTGGCAAACGGTGAAGCCCTCCGTTAACTCCGCGGATCTCATCGTTGACGCCTTGCTTGGTACTGGCGTGAAAGGTGCGGTTGAAGGTTTGCTGAGTGAAGTGATCCACGAAGTAAACCGTCGCGAGCGGGGAAGGATTGTCATCGCTGTAGACATCCCGTCAGGACTGCCGGCCGATATGGATGGCACCGCGTCGGAAAATCGGGCGCGCACAAAAGATTCGGGCGACGATATAGTCGCCGCCAACTATACCGTTACATTCACGGCGCCCAAGGCAGGAATGTTTCTTGGCAACGCCACCGCGAGCGTTGGTCAATTACTTGTTCGCGAGATTGGCTCGCCCCCGGAATTGGTCGAAGAAGTCGGAAAGGGGACTGTGCGTTGGCTCGAGACCGGCGAGTTTTCTGAATTTGCCCTGCCTCGCGAGCCTGACGGCAACAAGGGCAACTACGGTCACGCGCTGATCGTCGCAGGCTCGGTCGGGAAGAGTGGTGCGGCGGTCATGGCGTCTTGGGCGGCGTTGCGGATTGGAGCGGGCCTCGTTACCGCGGCTGTGCCAGAGCCTGTGTTGCCTCTTGTGGCAGCGCCGAATCCAGAAGTGATGACGGAACCGCTGCCGGCGACCGATACAGGCAGCATTTCTTTGCGGGCACTCGAATACGAGCGCTTCAACGGGATCGTGAAGGGCAAGAGCGTTATTGGAATTGGACCCGGGCTCACGACGCAGACCGAAACCGTGCAATTTGTCCGCGCGGTAGTTGGAAAGTATTTGGACCTGCCAATCGTGCTCGATGCGGACGGGCTGAACGCTTTCGACGGCCATGCGCAACAGTTAAAAGCTGCGCGCAAGATGTTGGCTGTCACACCTCATCCCGGCGAAATGGCAAGGCTGGTTGGCAGCGACACAAAACAGATTCAGTCGCGGCGCCTCGAAGTCGCCCGAAAGGCTGCTGCGGAATGGAACGCGTTCGTCATTTTGAAGGGGTACCAGACCGTAATTGCGGCTCCCAACGGCGATGCCTGGATCAATTCCACTGGCAACGCCGGCATGGCGACTGGTGGCACAGGAGATGTGTTGACTGGGATGCTGGCCGGTCTTATAGCTCAACACGGCGTTGGCGTACTTGCGCTTTGCTTTGGCGTCTACCTTCACGGCCTCGCCGGCGACATAGCCTACGCAGATTCGGGCGAAGCGCCTCTGATGGCTACAGACCTGATCCGCTCAATTCCACGCGCCTACCAACAGTTTTACGCCGAGTCTGGCCGTGTCTAGCCGCGAAATCGTGACGCACTCCTTCGAAGAGACTATCCAATTCGGCCGCGATCTTGGAGCGCGGCTCAGGCCGCCTGTCCTCGTTTTATTATCGGGCGAGTTAGGAGCCGGCAAGACGACCCTGACAAAAGGAATTGTGAGCGGAGCGGGAGCAGCCCGCGAGGACGAAGTTACGAGCCCAACTTTCGCGCTCGTACACAAATACGGAAACGGCTCGCGCGTTTATCATGTGGACCTTTACCGGATCGGCGATTCTCACGATTTGGAGACGCTTGGCCTGGAGGACGTGCTGTCCGAGCCCGGCGTGGTGCTGGTCGAGTGGCCGGAGAGGCTCTCATTGCGTACGGATTGGCCGGTGATACGAATCGAGCTGGAACACGTCGCGGAGGACGTGCGGAAGATCGTGATTCGCGACGATGGCGGGATTTTCTCGGCGACGTGATTTGTTTAAGACGGCGGGTCGAGAGCCATGATCTGGAAACCAGCGTCGACATAAATCGTATTCCCCGTCACACCGCGGCCTAAATCACTTGCAAGAAATACGGCCGTATCCGCAACTTCAGCGATGTCTGTATTACGGCGCAACGGAGCATGCTGCGCTACGAACTCGAGGACCTTTGAGAAATCCTTGATACCTCGCGCAGAAATCGTCTTGATAGGCCCCGCAGAAATCGCATTTACCCGAATCTTGTTTTTACCAAGCTCGCTGGCGAGATATTTCACCGAGGCTTCAAGCGCGGCCTTGGCCACGCCCATGATGTTGTAATTCGTCACAACCCGCGTTGATCCGAGATAAGTGAGCGTCATGATCGCGCCGCCTTCGGACATCAGCGGGACCAGCGCTTTCGAGACAGCCACGAGCGAAAACGCGCTCACCTCGAGTGCAAGCTGGAAACCAGCCCGCGAGGTATTGACGAACGGATTGCCAAGGTCTTCGTGGTTTGCGAAGGCGAGACAGTGAACGACAGCGTCGAGCCTGTGACCCTGTGCTTTCACCGCCGTAGCCAGACTATCAATATCGGATTGCTGCTGGACATCGCACGGGAAAAACGCTTTGGCGCCGAGTTCTTTGCCCAATTCTTCGACGGTCGGCTTTGCGCGATCGTTCTGGTATGTGAGCAGCAGCGTTGCACCCTCGCGGACAAATGCCTGCGCGATCGCATGGGCGATGCTCCATTTATTCCACACACCGAGAACAACTGCAGTCTTGCCTTCGAGTAATTTTGACATGGGCGGATTTTACCCTGAATTTCGGGATTGAAGACAGACTTCTGAATGCACAGGAATCTGTTTTGGTGCCTGAGCGGTGCTAACGCAACAGTCGAGCAAGCGCGCTAAGAAATCTAGTCAACTCTGGCCATAGCATCGCGAGAGCGATCAAGAATGCTGCCAACTTCTTGGGTGTTAAGAATGGCGCCGAAATCGTAGGCATGCCCTGCTGATGGCGTTGGCAGAAGCCATCCCGAGTGGCGCGGCGATCGCAGCGCTGTCCGGCAGGGCCGAAGTAGAGGCAGGGTCCGAGATCGCCTGGCAAGACGCGGTTCGGTGCCGACGGTCTCCTACGCAGCTGATTGGGCGGATTCACTGAAAAACGCTCGGACGTCGGGGTCGTACGAGCCTGTTTCAGGCCATGAATATTGACCGATGGCCACTCGAAGCTGTCGAAAGGCATCTCTTCAGCCTCGTGGTCCGACCCGGCATTAACCCTTACGCCTAGTTCCATTGCACGTTACCCCGCTGGCTCCTAGAGTCGAAGTTTATCCGAATCAGGTGTCAGAAATGCCCGACACTCATACTCTGCCTTCACCCACGCATCCCGCCCGGATGAAACTTGAGCCTTATTCCGCCGAAATTCGGCTGTCGAATCTGACCCTGGGCATTGACAACATCCATTATGACGTTTTTCTGAGCCCCCGCTTCGTCGATTTTTCGCGAAAGTATCTGCTCGATCTCGTTCGCCAGACCGTCAACATCAGCCTCGTCTACGGGAAGGACAAGAAGCGCGCTGGTCCGCCCGAACACGCGTCTTTTCGCAAGTTGCTCACCGATATCCTGCAGGAATCGCTGACGCGAGCAAAATATCAGCAATCGATCGAAACGGATGTTCTTCACCAGTTGGCAATTCTCAAGCACTTGACCACTGAACTCTCCAGCCAGTTTTCGAGCATCGTCGTGGAATGCAAAGAATGGATACGCGGGCGCGGCGAACTTTTCGAACATAGCGAGCCCGCGCACGTGATGCGGTCGAAAATTGCCGAAATTCAAGCAGACAAGAAGAAGGTCTATCGTCAGGTGGGCGAGACAGTTCATCGAGTATGGCGCGAAGTGGAAGAGGGGATCATCTCCAAGTCCCGCCGGGCACTCTTTGGCGACGATTTCCGCGAGACATACGACCTGCTGCAGAATCGCTTTCTCTTTGTAGAGAATGGAAATGACGATCACCTTTTCTTGCAGCATTACGTCCTGCTCGGGAACTTCGTCAACGACCCGGACCGTTTCGACGTGTTCGACCACCTATTGCTGGATTTTGTGCGTGATTTCGTTCTCGCTGATGACGATTCCGAGGAACTGAGCAAATCGCGGAAAGCCTACGAGCGATTGATGGAGCAGGCTCGGCAGTTGCGGTCTGAGCTCGAGAGGATTGAGGAGGAGCAGCGTGAACTCTCCACGCGGGCGGGCGCTGGCGATGAGAAGTTTCCGTGGCTTTTCAAAAAGAAGTCCGCAACATCAGCTGAAATCCAGGCCGAGCTTGAAACTCTCAGGAAAAAGTTTTCGTCGGCGGAACAGAACCTCGAAGAACTGGCCCCGCCGATTGACGCGGCCAAGCAGCGGCTGGATTTCCTTACAGAGGAATACAGAAATCGGCTGGGTGATTATCTGAACCAGCCCGAGAATTCTCCGAGGCTGTTCGGTGCACACCGTTCGGCAGCTGACGATTCCCACGGAGAAGCTCCGCCGGAAGTTAGGGCGCAACTCCGCGAGGAATGGACTCATCGGTTGGAAGAGCGCGATCTCCTGTTTCATGTTCTCGCGGGGTATGAGCTGAGAAAGATCTATGCCGAGTACTGTCCGCCCATCCACTTGCAACAACTGAAGAAAGCGATTGTGCATCGCGAAGAACATAAGCGAATCGAGACGATTCTCGAGCAGTTCCCGGCACGTAAGATTTCGATGAAGCGATTGGATGAAGCTTCGCGCGCCATTCGCCGGCGTACTCATGAGGAAACGCTCGCGACGTGCACGCAATTTGCCGAGGATCTGATGCGTCTGCGGCGCGATCGCCGCAATTACCAGCAAGTAGCTTCCTGGATGGAACGTATCAATCTGGTGCGCTCGGAGCGTGCGCGCGAGCTCTCGCGGGTAAACAAGAGCCTCTACGAATTTCTCCATCCAGATGAGGTTCGGCCCGACGACGATCCGGTCAGCTCCCACGTGATCATTAAAGCCGATGTGCGCGGTTCCACGGGAATCACAAAGGATCTCCTCGCGCGGGGCATGAATCCGGCATCGCACTTCAGCATGAACCTGCACGAGCCCGTGAAGCGAATGCTCGAGCGCTATGGCGCCGCCAAGGTCTTCATCGAGGGCGATGCAATCATTCTCGCGATTTATGAAACGGAAGCCAAGCGAGCCACTCAGAGAGCAGTGGCGCGCGCGTGCGTGCTGGCCCGCGAAATTTTGGCGGTGACCCAGGCGTACAACCAGCGCGCGATGACGACGAACTTGCCAGCGCTTGAACTGGGCCTTGGCGTGGCGTTTCAGGATTCGGCCCCGTCGCTCTGGATGGACGCCGATTCACGCGTGATGATTTCGCGGGCACTCAATCTGTCGGATCGGCTTTCGAGCTGCTCGAAGATGGCGAAGCGGCTGTTCAAAGAGAATCCGTCGCCATTCAACGTATTCCTGCTGCAAACGCTCATGGAAGACGCGGTGGAAGACGAAGGCGAGGAATTGGTGGTCCGTTACAATTCAAATGGAATTGAGCTCAATGAGGAAGGTTTTCAGAAAGTAGCCGCCGAAATCGCGCTCGCTCCCATGGGGGGCAATTTCCCGATGCCCTGGGGCAAAGAGCGCGTGCAACTCTATTTTGGAGAAGTTCCGATCGGCGACACTTTCGAGCCAATCATCATCCGCAAGGGTTTTGTGCGCCAGTTGCTGCCGGGCGGTAAGATAGGCGCCCAAGGCAACCGCACATACTTCGAAGTGTGCACTCACCCTAAGCTTCTCGAACTGGCCCGCAAGAAAGCGCCGAGCATTCCTGCGAAAAGTTGAACGCGCACATCGCCATCCCTATAATCGTTGCGGAGGCGAAAGGGATCCGGTGATTCTCGTGGCCTTCAAAGCCATTGATCCTGTCCTTCGCGGCCAGGATGGTGGGTTCGACTCCCACACGCTTCCGCCAACACTTTTTTACTGAATCAATTACGGGCGAATTTTAGTACCGTACCGTTTACCGAGCAGCCGCAGAGATTGATGGCGGACTCTAAATAGCTCTAACCAGGACCTTCGTCGTAGGCGTACCACCTGTCGTCGAGTTGTTGGAAGGAATAAGCCTCTTCATTCGAATATCTGTCGACCTTGCGCTCGCCCTTTTCCTGACGGAGTACGCAGGGCTCGAATCGGTAGGCATCAGCCGGAGCGCCTGCAGCACAGTGAAGGTAGCCGCTGGTATGGCCGCGGTTGAGCAAGCCGACTGAATCAACCATGATGAAGGCGTCACGCGCACCGTCGCGTTGGATGCCAAGCCTTATGCCGTCTCGGGAATAAATTTTGCGGTATGCATCCCAACGGGATTCCGGCAATCCCGCGTTCGGATCGTTCGCCATGTAGCGTCCACTCTGATTTGTCGGGCCAGGGGTGCCATCAAGGAAGTCTGGAGCAATACGAGAGAAATCTACGTCCTCGTCAGACATGAGGAGGATCATTTCGAGATCAACTCGCTTCGACGGATAGTCGCGCTGTAGCTCTGCCAGTGTAGGCGGTTCTTTGAACATAGTGAACCACAAGAAGACAACCAAGGCGATGGCTAACCAAATTGGAGTAGTCAGCGCAATCGTGGCGATGCGAATGTTGCGACGACGAGGCGACCGGCGGGTGATTAAGCTCAGGACAATACCCGAGATGAGGAGTGTGAAGTAGACAAGGGCGGCAACCGATGGCCATCCCACATCAAACTTAAGCGAGTTTGAGAAACCGAGCATGTACAGCAGCGCGACAGAGTATACCTCGTGTACTTTGCACTGTAAAGTACTCTGTTTGACAGCAGGATTCTTACAACAATCGCGCAGCGTTGCCAGCTTTGTCAACGATGGGGACGCGGCCCAGCCAGTCTACTGGGTCAGCGCTGCGCAGTCGATTCCGTACCGATTACCGTTTCGCGTGGGTTTCAACGCCGTCGAGTACAAGGACTTAGTAAGTTGCATTGTAGTTTCGACTCCCGCACGCTTCCGCCATAATTGTAATCAGGAGTCTCGCGGACAATGTCAATTCGCGAACGAATTAACCTTGCGGCGTGGTCTTGCTATGCATGATTTCCTTCAGCAGATCGAGCAACTGGTGGAAGTCCGGTAAAGCGTCGTCATTGCCAGGAAGCAGCTCAACCCCCAGCGAGTCCGGGCCCGAGTCTGTGATCTTCAGCTTTCCTTCGAGTTTCTTTCGCAGTTCCGCAAGACGAATATGCTGCTCGATCGGAATCGGCATAGTTTGGTGAGTCTAGCATAATCGCTGCGATCGAAATCTTTTGCTGTATCCGGCTTCCTTGTTAGAACATCTACAGATCATGGAATACAGACAGCTGGGATATTCGGGATTGAAGGTGCCGGTTCTGAGCTTCGGCACGGGTACGTTCGGCGGCGGCACTGAGTTTTTTCGCGCATGGGGAAGTAGTGACGTAGCCGAAGCTACCAGGCTGGTGGATATTTGCCTCGAAGCCGGCGTAAATCTGTTCGACACCGCGGACGTCTACTCGCGCGGCCTGGCGGAAGAAATTCTGGGCAAGGCGCTCGAAGGGCGGCGCGACAAAGTGCTGATCTCGACCAAAGCCACCTTTCGAATGGGCGACGGACCGAACGATCTAGGTTCCTCGCGCCACCATTTGATTCGCTCCTGCGAAGCGAGCCTTCGCCGCCTCGGGACGGACTACATCGATATTTATCATCTGCACGGCTTCGACGCCGTTACTCCTATTGAAGAGACTTTGCAGACTCTCGATCAATTGGTCCGCAGCGGGAAGGTGCGCTACATCGCCTGTTCCAACTTTTCCGGTTGGCACCTGATGAAGTCGCTAGCCATCTCGGAAAAATACGGCTGGGCTCGATACGTGGCGCACCAAGCCTACTATTCGCTCATTGGCCGTGATTTCGAATGGGAACTGATGCCGCTCGCCATCGATCAAAAGGTTGGAACCATCGTATGGAGTCCGCTGGGATGGGGCCGCCTGACCGGAAAGCTTCGCCGCGGCAACCAGCTTCCAAAAGAGAGCAGGCTTCACAAGACGGCCGAGTTCGGCCCGCAAGTCGAGGATGAGTATTTATATCGAGTGATTGACGCGCTCGACGAAGTGGCAAAGGAGACAGGAAAGACCATTCCTGATATTGCCCTCAACTGGCTCTTGCAGCGGCCTACGGTGGCGAGCGTGATTATTGGCGCGCGGAACGAGCAGCAATTGCGGCAGAATCTTGGCGCAGCAGGCTGGAACCTTACGTCCGAGCAAGTGGCAAAACTTGATGCGGCGAGCGACGTCAGGCCGCCTTATCCGTATTGGCACCAGTGGCAGTTTGCAGAGCGCAATCCACTGCCACTTCCACACGCGCTGCCTCCCACTCGCGAGCGTTAATTAGAGCGCAGCCCTTTCGAGAAAGCCCATTGGAAGAGGAGAAATGTGATGGCGAGACCAAAAGTATTGATTCTCACGGGAGACGCAGCGGAATCGCTTGAAACGATGTACCCCTATCAGCGGTTACAGGAGGAAGGCTACGAGGTAAAGATCGCCGCACCGACGAAGAAGAAGTTGCGTTTCGTGGTCCACGATTTCGAGCCTGGATTCGATACCTACACCGAGAAGCCCGGCTATACGTGGGACGCCGACCTCGCTTTCAAAGATGTGAATCCTGCTGACTATGTAGCGCTGGTCATTCCGGGTGGAAGAGCGCCCGAACACATTCGCAACCACGAAGACTTCCGCCAGATCGTCCGACATTTCTTCGACCAGAAAAAGCCGGTCGCGCAACTTTGTCACGCGCCGCTCGCGCTTATTGCAGCAGGCGTCTTAAAAGGTCGTCGCACTGCCGCGTATCCGGCTCTCGAGCCAGACGTTCAGGCCGCCGGCGCCGAATTTGTCAATTCCGAGGCCGTGGTGGATGGGGTGATGGTTTCCGCAAGAGCGTGGCCGGATCATCCGGCATTCATGCGTGAATTCATCAAAATATTGCGGCAGGCGGCACCGATTTCTCGCGACGCCACAGCCGGCCGTTAAGTTCCGCAAGGGAGCGGGGACTATCTGTCTTATTGCTCCGCGAGCGACCGATGCACCAGGTGAATCGCGATCGAACCTTCGCCGACCGCGGAAGCGACCCGCTTCACATTCCCCGACCGCACATCGCCAACGGCAAACACCCCGGGTAAGCTCGTCTCAAGCATCATCGGTGCGCGCGTGTGCGCCCATGATACAGACCCGTTCGCATCGTCCAGGTCACGGCCGGTAAGAATGAAGCCCTTCTCGTCCAGAGCCACGCATCCCTGCAGCCATTCCGTTCGCGGCGAAGCTCCCGCCATGATGAAAACGTGCCGGATGTCATGAACTGTGGTTGCTCCACTGGTTCTATCTCGCCACGTCACGCCCTCCAGCTGAGTGTCCCCGTCGAGAGCGACGATTTCCGTATTGTAGTGCAATTCGATCCCCGGGTTTTCTTCGATGCGCTGTATCAGATAGCGCGACATACTCTGCGCAAGACCGCCCGAGCGCACCAGCATGTGCACCTTGTTAGCCGTTTGCGCCAGAAACACCGCGGCCTGCCCCGCCGAGTTACCGCCTCCCACCACAATCACGTCGTCGTCTCCGCATAGCTGAGCCTCCATAAAAGTGGCCCCGTAATAGACGCCCTGGCCCGTAAATTTCTCGAGATTCGCAATCGGCGGACGCTTGTACTCCGCCCCTGTGGCAATCACCACCGCGCGCGCGGCAAGGCGGTTCCCGTTGTCCAACACAACTTTGTAGGGGCGCCTTGTGCACTCAAGTTGCACCACTCCGTGCGCCACCATCATCTTGGCGCCGAATTTCTCCGTCTGTGCAATCGCTCGCGCGGCGAGTTCCTGCCCAGAAAGCCCGGTAGGAAATCCGAGATAATTCTCAATCTTCGAGCTCGATCCAGCCTGACCTCCGGGTGCGCCCGCTTCAATCGTGAGCACATCCAGACCTTCCGAAGCCGCGTATACAGCCGCAGCCAGCCCCGCGGGCCCCGCGCCAACGATGATCAGATCGCGAATCTGCGATTCGTCCACCGATATGTTGAGTCCCAGGCAATCGGCCAATTTCTGAATCGTCGGATTGCGCAGCACAATCCCGCCGCTGCACACAATCACCGGAATTTCGGAAGCATCTACCTGAAATCGATCGAGGAGTTCCTGTGAAGACTTATCCGCATCGAGATCCACGTAAGTGAACGGATGTTCGTTGCGCGTCAGAAACTCACGAAGCCGCAGCGTATTCGAGGAATGGCGCGAGCCCATCAAAACGATGTTTCCTTGCCCGCGATCCACCAGCTGCAGCCGCCGCAGGATAAAAGCCCGCATAAATATTTCGCTAAGCTCCGCATCTCTGGCCACGAGCGAACGCAAGCCTTCGGTATCCAGCTCGACGAAGTCTCCCGGCTCAGTCACGCGGCCTCGCGCCAGGCTGCGGCGCCCGGAAATCATTGTCATTTCGCCGGTAAATTCTCCGGGGCCGTGCGTGGCGACCGTGCGCTCGCCGTTTAGCGACGGCTGCACAATTTCCATAGCGCCAGACAGCAAAACGAAGAAGGGAAGTGTAGTTTCGCCAGGCTCAAAAAGTATTTCGCCTGCTTCCACGCGGCGCACCCTTCCAAGGGCGCGAATGCGATTGATTTGCGTCGCGCTTAAAGTTGGAAACGCTTGCGTGCGCGCGTCGAGCGTACTAGGGACTGGACGGGATGCCATCAGTTCAACTCTCCTGGGGCTGATTCGAAGTGTATCCAATTAGACTACGGACAATACCTCTTGGATTCAATGCCAGCCGTTAGCCGGTGCCGGCCAGCCGACAAATGCTTTGGTGCGCTGTGCAGGCAGAGTTTGCATTGGGCGGAATCGTTCCGCGACACCTTCGCATCGTATACGACCCGACGCTTGCGAGCCCGGGGACTCGTTGCACGGCTCGGTCAGCGTCACCCTCTTGATTGTTTTAGATAATTTCGAATAGAAGCGTGCGCTTGTTTTCAGTAATATCTCACCACCCTGACGGGCGCTTTAAGAGCCGTCGTGTCGGCAAATCGTGCGGTTGCGAGGACGGGGGTAACATGAGTAGCTCAGTGGGACGCAAGGTCGTGATTGGGGGAGCAGCGCTGGTGGCTATCGTGGCCGTGGCTGTTCTGGCGATGCGCCCAAAACATGGAGCGGCTGGCGGCCCGGGCGCGCCCGACGTCCAGGTGGTTCAAGTCGAACAGAAAGACGTCCCGATTTACCACGAGTGGATCGGTACCCTTGAAGGATACGTCAACGCCGACGTGCGGGGCCAGGTGACCGGCTACCTTCTGCGACAGGACTACAAGGAAGGGAACTATGTGCAGGCAGGGCAGCTTCTCTTCGAGATCGACCCGCGCCCGTTCCGGGCAGCGCTCGACGAAGCGCAGGGACAGCTGGCAACAGCCGTCGCTCAGCTTGCGAATGCGGAGGCCGTTCAGAAGCGCACTCAACTCGACGTGGACCGTTATACTCCGCTGGCAAAAGAGCAGGCCGCGAGCCAGCAGGATCTCGATAATTCCGTCCAGAATAATCTAGCGGCGAAAGCAACTGTTGCGACAGCCAGAGCTCAGATCAAAACGGCGGAGGCAAACGTCGAATCGGCACAGCTCAATCTGGGCTTCACGCGCCTGACGGCTCCTGTCAACGGCATTGCTGGGAGAGCGCAGCTTCAAGTCGGCGCTTTGATCAGCCAGGGCACCGGAGCCGTCACCACCGTTTCCACCGTTGATCCAATCAAGGTCTATTTCACCGTAAGCGAATCAGAATATCTGGACTTCAACCGCAGATTTCCCACCGTAGAGGGCCGCGAAGCCGAATTCAAGCGCACTCCGCTCGAGCTGGTGCTGGCCGATGGCACGACCTATGGACAAAAAGGCACCATAGACTTCGCCGACCGCGCCGTGAATCAAGGCACCGGCGCGATTCTGATAGCAGGCCTTTTCTCAAACGCCGGCAATATTCTGCGGCCCGGAGGATACGGACGGGTGCGAGCCTCAACGCGAATCGAGAAGGATGCGTTGCTGGTTCCCCAGCGCGCCGTCACCGAACTGCAAGGCAGCTACCAGGTGGCGATCGTGGACAATGAAAACAAAGTCTTGATTCAGTCCGTTGAGGTGGGAGACCGGTTCGGCAGCCAATGGATCATTTCGAAAGGATTGAAGCCAGGCGACCGCGTCGTAGCCGAAGGAACGCAAAAGGTGCGGGCTGGCATGCAGGTGAAACCGAAGCCTTACGCTTCCGAAATGGCTGAGGCGGGAACCAAGTAAGACCATGTCAAAATTCTTCATCAACCGTCCAATCGTCGCCATCGTAATTTCAATTCTGTTGGTGATGATCGGAGGGCTCACGATTCTGAGCCTGCCGATTGCGCAGTTCCCCAATATTGCCCCGCCAGAGGTTCAAGTACTGGCTACTTACGTCGGCGCGGATGCAGAGACACTCGAGCAGGCGGTTGCCGCCCCGATCGAACAGCAAATGACCGGCGTCGACAACATGAACTACATGTACTCGCTCAACGCCACCGGAAACTCGAACACTACGTTGGTCGTGGATTTTGACATCAAGACGGATCCGAACACCGACTTGATCCTTGCCCAATCGCGCGAGACGCAAGCGGCTTCCCAGCTTCCGACAGACGTGACGAACTACGGAATCACCGTTCGCAAATCCGTAACGGCGCCCCTTATGCTCCTCGCCCTGTACTCGCCACACGGAACCTACGACGCCAGATTTTTGGCCAATTACGCTTACATCAACTTGAACGATCCGATTACGCGCCTGCCCGGAATCGGCAACGTGCAAATTTTTGGCGCCGGTCAATATGCCATGCGTCTCTGGGTGAAGCCGGACCAATTGGCGAAATTGGGGATCACGGTACCCGACGTAATCGCAGCCATCCAGTCGCAAAACACGGTGAATCCAGCCGGAAAGGCGGGTGACGAGCCCGCACCACCGGGGCAGGAGTTTACCTATTCGGTGCTGGCGCAGGGCCGTCTCGTTTCGCCCGAAGAATTCGGAGAAATCGTAGTTCGCGAAACTCCTGTGAATGGTCTTGTGCGAATCAAGGACGTCGCCCGGATGGAACTGGGCGCGCAGGATTACAGCGTGTCGAGTCGCATGAATGGCCAGCCAAGCGCCATCGTGGCTGTCTATCAGCTGCCCGGTTCAAACGCGGTGGATGCCGCCGCTGGCGTTAAAAAGCTGATGCAAACGATGGAGCAGCGCTTCCCGCAGGACATGGGCTACAAGATCGCGCTCGACCAGACGCAGTCAGTAACTCAGGGCATCAAGGAAATCGTTGAGACCCTCGCCATCGCTCTCGTCCTTGTAATCATTGTGGTCTACATCTTCCTGCAAGGCTGGCGTGCAACGCTGATTCCTCTCCTGGCGGTTCCGGTTTCGCTGATCGGTACGTTCATTCTCTTCCCGCTCTTCGGATTTTCGCTCAACACGCTTTCCCTGTTCGGTCTCGTGCTCGCGATTGGCTTGGTCGTAGACGACGCAATCGTAGTGGTGGAAGGCGTGGAGCGCCACATCGAAGAGGGCATGACGCCCAAAGATGCCGCACTCAAAGCAATGGATGAGCTCTCTGGACCGGTCGTTGGAATCGCTCTCGTTCTTTCAGCTGTCTTCGTCCCCACGGCATTCATTCCCGGAATCACAGGCCGGCTCTACCAACAATTCGCCGTCACAATCGCCATTTCAGTGTTGCTCTCGGCCTTTAACGCCTTGACGCTCAGCCCAGCCCTGGCCGCATTATTGCTTCGAAAAAAAGAGGAGAGCCGTGGTCTCCTTCGGAGGTTCTTCGATTGGTTTAATCGTGTGTTCGAACGCGCCAACGAAGGATACGTCCGCGTATGCGGTGGCCTGATCCGCAAGAGCTTTGTCGCCGTTCTAATGCTGCTGATTGTGGCGGGAGCAGCAGCGTTTTTCGGTAGCCGAGTTCCGTCGAGCTTTCTCCCAGACGAAGACCAGGGCTATCTTTACATCAACATGCAGCTGCCAAATGCCGCTTCCCTGCAACGCACAGATCAGGCTTCGCGGCAAGTCGAGAAGATCCTCGCGGATACTCCCGGAGTCCAATATTCCACCAGCGTCGTCGGATTCAGCCTATTGAGCTTCGTACGAACCAGTTACAACGCATTTTTCTTCGTCACCTTGAAGCCCTGGGAAGATAGAAAGACAAGAGCGGAACAGTTTCAGGAAATCAAAGCGCGACTGAACCGCGCGCTCAGCCAGCTTCCTGAAGGAATCGTGTTCAGTTTCTCCCCGCCTGCGATTCCCGGAGTAGGCACCTCGGGAGGATTCACGTTCGTCCTGGAAGACCGCGCCGGCCACGATGTTCAATTTCTCGCGCAGAATCTGAACACATTCCTCGCTGCCCTCCGTAAGCGCCCCGAGATTGCGAGCGTGAGTACGACCTTTTTGGCCGGGGTTCCGCAGCAATACATCGACGTGGACCGAGATAAGGTCTTGAAGTTGGGCGTGCCCTTGACGGACGTCTATCGCACGATTCAGACATTTATGGGAGGCGCGTTCATAAATTATTTCAATCGATTCGGCCGGCAGTGGCAGGTCTACGTGGAGGCAGAAGGCAGCTACCGGGCCAGAATGGAAAATGTCGGCCAATTCTACGTGCGCAATAGCCGCGGTGATAACGTACCTCTGTCTGCGCTCACAAAGATTAAAGCGCGTTCCGGTCCTGAATTCACGATGCGTTACAACGAGTATCGCTCAGCACAGATTAACGGTGCAGCCGCTCCCGGTTACAGCTCCGATCAAGCCACCGCTGCGCTCGAAGAAGTCTTCAAGCAAACGATGCCCAACGAGATGGGCTTCGACTACCTCGGCATGTCGTATCAAGAGCAGAAAGCGCGAGAAGGCGTGCCATCCTGGGCGATCTTCGGATTGTCGTTGCTGTTCGTGTTTCTAATTCTCGCGGCGTTGTATGAGAGCTGGTCGCTGCCTTTCAGCGTGCTGCTCAGCACTCCGGTCGCAGTCTTCGGCGCGTTTCTAGTGCTGTGGTTGCGCCGCGTCATCATGTCAACGTATTACCCCGCCTACATGGTTCAGATCGAGAGCGACATCTATTCCCAGATTGGCCTGGTCATGCTGATCGGCCTTTCGGCGAAGAATGCGATTTTGATCGTCGAATTTGCCAAGGACGAGTTCGAAAAAGGAAAACCATTGGCCGACGCCGCTCTCGAAGGTGCCCGCTTGCGCCTTCGCCCGATTCTGATGACTTCCTTCGCCTTTATCCTCGGATGCGTCCCGCTGTGGATTGCCACTGGCGCCGGGTCGGTCGCCCGCCAAATCATGGGAACCACCGTAATCGGCGGCATGCTCGCGGCGAGCTTCATCGGCATTTTTCTCATTCCAGTTATTTTCTATCTGGTCGAGAAGTGGTCAGGCGCTAGCACACAACCGGCCACCGCAGGCGCTCAGCCTTCTCCTGCGCCGGCCCCGGGGGACTGAGATGCGTAGAAGATTGCTATCTCAACGATGGTTAGCCCGGCATGCTGTCTGGCTTCGTTCAATGATCGCCGCAACCTTGGCCCCGATCATCGCCCTCACTCTCGTGAGCGGATGTGCGGTTGGCCCCAATTATCATCGTCCAGTAGTCCAAACGCCCGACGCATACCACGATCTAAGCAATAATGTGGAGGCACAAGCTCAGGCCGCATCCTTCGCGGACCTTCCCTGGTGGCAAGTATTCCAGGACCCGCAACTGCAGGAACTGATTCGCACAGCCCTGAAACAAAATTACGATCTGCAGATCGCCACTGAGCGCATCAACGCGGCCCGCGCACAGGTGGCCATCACACGTTCCGCCTTATTTCCGCAGTTATCTGGCAATGGCAATTTTTCGGGTGGCAAAGAGCAGTTTTTTCCGCTCACAGCTAATATCCTGTTGCTCACCGCGGACGCCACTTTCCAGCTCGACTTTTTCGGCCGCCTACGGCGCGCCACACAGGCCGCGCGCGCTCAAATGCTGGCAACGGAGGAGGCTCAGCACACAGTCGCGCTGACGCTGGTGAGCGATATGGCCAGTGCCTACTTTTTGCTATTGCAACTCGATCTCGAACTCCAAATCACGAAGGACACCGTCGAAACGCAGGAGGGCTCTGTAAAATTAACCTCTCTGAGGCTCGACCACGGCGTTGCGACGAAACTCGACGTCCTTCAAGCCCAGCAAGTGCTCGACACGGCGAATGCCCAGATTCCGGATCTCGAGCGGCAGATCGGCCAGCAAGAAGACGCGATCAGTATTCTTCTCGGAAATTATCCGGGAGGCATCAAGCGAGGTATCAAGCTCTCCGATCAGCCAATTCCGCCTTCCGTGCCAGCAGGACTTCCGTCCGCGCTGTTGGAGCGGCGCCCCGATATTCGCGAGGCTGAACAGACTCTTATTTCCGCAAACGCCGAGATTGGAGTGGCGAAAGCGGCGTTCTTTCCGCAGATAGCCCTCACCGGCTCCGGCGGCGGAGCCTTCGGGCGAAGCAGTTCGTTCGCGAGCATGATGGGTTCGCAAAGTGCTGTGTGGTCCTACGGTGCCAGTGTCAGCCAGCCGATTTTCACCGGTGGTTCGCTCACCGGAAACTTGCGTCTCGCCAAATCCCAGAATCAACAATCCCTGCTCGCCTACAAAGAAGCGATTCAGCATGCCTTCGGGGACGTCTCCGACGCCCTGATCGGATATCAGAAACTCCACGAGGTTCGGCTCCAGCAGGAGCAAGCGGTTGCAGACCTCGCGGAATCCGTCCGCCTTTCCATCATGCGTTACCGCGGCGGCACAACCAACTATCTTGAAGTGTTGGACGGGCAGCGATCCCTATTCTCTGCTCAGCTCACGTTGGCGCAGGCGCGCGGCAACGAATACCAGAGCCTCGTCCAACTCTACAAAGTGCTCGGCGGCGGCTGGCAGCAATAGTCGCGATCTGTTGCAGCTATCTACTCTGGACGAGTTATCTGGCGGCCGAAAACTGCATGCAGTGCGACTGCCGTTAGTAGCATAACGGCCGGATCAACCGGAAGGCGATAACGCGGGACAACAAGCGTCAGGTAATACGCCCACGGAAAAATCACCGGAAACACTGCGATGGGAAATAGATACGCGCTTCGCTGTTTCCATAAGACCACAATTCCAGCCGCAGTCCCGATTGCCACAAGAAGATTGAATAGCAGTACGCCTCGAAACCACAATCCCGGCGTGCGGACGAAATCTTGTAGCGGCGTTGGCGTCCCACCCGACCACGTGCCAATGAACCGGCTCGCGAACTGCCGGACGTCGCGTCCCGGATGCGCCAGTATGAATTCAATCGCTTCGCTTTGCTTTTCCTGCATGTACTCGAGTTCGCCCATCCGAATGTATCGCGCCCGCTCTGCAGAGTTGAAAATCGGATGCAGCTCTTCCTTCCATGCCTCCTGCGGGTTTTCGTTGTTTCCAATCCACAGCTGAAGTCCGAGAGTCGATCGCATCGGCACCATGCGATGGAACACCAGGTAATTCCGCACAGTCCACGGCATGCAACAGAGCACAGCAATCCCGAATGCGAGGACAGGTTTCGCAAAGGCGGTCTTAACAAGTCCATTTGAGTCTTGAGAGCTAAGAGAGGTCTTTCGCCGGCGATAAGCCAGCCAACCCAGCAGCAACGGAAGCAAGGAAATCAGCGTAACGTTGGTCAGAAGCGTCACGCCCCAGAGCAATCCATACCCAACCCAGTCACGCCATCGCTCCGATTTCTCTATCGCGAGAGTTGCCCAAAGAATGGTCGCCGCCAGCAATACCGCCACCGACGCGTCCCACATACTCTCAAACGCATTGAGGATCGTATTTGGAAAGAAGGCCCAGAGCCATGCAGCCAAAGCAGCGACGGTGAGACCGCCCACACGCTTGCTCACAAGAAAAATCGGTACGCAGGTAAACGCGGAGCACAAAATGTTCAGCGCCACGGCGGCCAGGAACGAGTCATAAGTCCGCACGCCGAAAACGCGAAAAATCCCCGCTAAAAGCCACGGATACAGAGGCGGCATCCACGCCGTTGGTCCGGTCTCGATTCGAAAAGGAGAACTAAACCCGTGCCCGCTCGCAAGCGACGCAGCAATGTTGCCGGATTCCTGCAAGAAGGGAAGCACAGCCAGCGCTTGCCGCGAGTTCTGCCCCACATAGTCCCACGCAAAGCCGACTCGCAGAAGCAGCGCCACAAGAACGATCAGCGGCAGCGAACACGCTGCCCTTAGTAATACTCTCTTACCCCGATCTTCCCGCGCGGGCACAGTCTTGGCAGCCGCATCCTTATTGCGCCTAGAGCCCGCCCCTTTGAATCCACGCTTCATTCAAATCGAATCAAAACAATCTCAGCATTCGTTCCCACGCGCATCGGAGGCCCCCACGTCCCAGCTCCGTAAGTCGTGTAAACCTGCAGCGTGCCCAATCTGTTCAACCCATACGCGAATGGCCCATACATTCTTTTTACGAACAGATTAAACGGAAAGAACTGCCCGCCATGCGTATGCCCCGAAAGCTGCAGCGAAATCCCTTCTGCCGCAGAAACCGCCACATGATCCGGTGCATGAGTCAGCAGTATGCTCGGCCGCCCACGATCGACGCGAATCTCCCGCAACACAGACCGAAAATGTTCCGCGTGAGTCGCATCGTGATATCGCACTCCCACGAGTTGCAGTCCATCGATCTCGACCTTATCTCGATTCAGCACGCGAATCCCAGCGCCCGACACGGCATTCAGATATCGAGTCGAGTCGCTGAATCCCTCATGATTGCCCAACACGAAATATTGCCCGAGCGGCACGTCGAGTGCAGACCACGGCGCCGCGAGCCCGTTATAGTCCGCAGCGGTTCCGTCGTACAAATCGCCCGTGATGAATACGATGTCGCTCTTGAGGCTCCCAACCTTCGTGACAAGCCGCCGAATAGAACCAAGGTTGCGGACATGTCCGAGGTGAACATCGCTCACCAGCATCGCGGTGCGACCGCGCCAAGCCTCGGGAAGGTTCTCAAGTCTCACGGTCACGCGCTTCACTCGAATCGCCGCCGCATTGATAATTCCATAGGCGCTAACGATCAAAGCTGCAGCCAGAAACACGCTCGCCCACTCCTGCCGGTTCGGATGCAAGCCCGCAACTGACGCGGCACCATAGGCGAGCCACAACGCGCAGCTGCCAAAAAACAAAAAGCTGAAGATCCCCAGCCACGCCGCCGCGAGCGTGTAGTAAATCCGCGCCGCAATGTTGAAGTAGCGAAAAGCAAGCAGCGATGCGGTGACGAACGTCACCGACAGCACCGCAAGTAAGACTCGCAGGTAGGTCACCGCGGCGTGGGACTGCATCAACCAGAAGTAAACGATCGTCTCGTACAGCAACGCGTGTCCCGCGAAGAGAATCAGTTGAATGACGGTTACGAAGTACGCCAAACGGCCGCGCACTCAGCGATTTCCTGTTCCCGACTCATTGTTCATCCTATCCATGGTAGGGGCTTGATGTGAAATTGCAAGGGGGCGTGATCTCAAAGGCGGTCTTACTCATTGCGTCGCATACAGTCGCGTGCAAGCCGCCGGAGCCGGTAAATGGCGACTCTAGCCTCAGCTCAATTGAAGCTCGAAGTAAAGTGTCCCAGCCCGAGCGTTGGAATAGTAGGCAGGAATTTCGTGGAATCCGAGCGCCTTATAAAGCCGCACCGCGCCACCCATCTTCTCGGCAACTGTGTCAAGGCGTATAGCCGAGTAGCCCATTTCGCGCGCTTCGCCAATAAGCGTTTCCGCGAGCTTGCGACCTAGCCCACAGCCCCGAAACTCAGGTCTCACGAAAAGCCGCTTCATCTCGCACACCGAGGGCTCGAGCTGCCGAATCGCTCCACAAGCCGCCGGAGCTTCGCCAACGCACGCTAGAAAGAGTCGGCCAGTGGGCTCGGCGTACTTGCCGGGCAGTGATGCGAGTTCTTCGTCAAAACTCTGGTATGACAGCGAAAAGCCGAGCCACGCCGCATATTCGATGAAAAGTTCACGCACAGCAGCAATTTCCGCTGGTGACTGAGCTTCTGTGATCGCGAGTTTGCTCGAAGGATGCACGGCAGAGCAATTCAACTTACAATGGGTAAGAAGAAAGTAGAAACTCCCGGCGAATCGGCAAAAGATTCCATTTTGGTCGGAGATGCAGGATCACAGCTCGTGCCATCCAAAAAGAAAAAATCGAAATTCAAAGTAGCCACAGAGGTGCGAAGGCGCGCTCGCCTGGGCATCGGCCTGCCTCCTCCCGAGCGCACAATTACGGAAAAGCGTTTAAAGAACCCCAAGCACAAGAAAAGCTTGAAGGAATTACTCGTAGAGGACTAAGAAGTGCGATCGGCACCCCAGGCATTGCCTTTCAGTAGCGTAGGCTTCAGTTTACCCTGAGGTACGAAGGGCCTGCGCCAACGCAACGCGACGCGCGATCGTGGACGCTTGGCTTACTTTAAGTGGCGCGGATGTTTGGCGGCAGCGCCCGTTTACGGCAAAGGTTCCCACGGAACCTAGTTGCGAGAGCCTCAACCGGGCTTATGGCTGGGAACCACTTCGCCGGGCCTGAAAAGTGGCGCAACAGGCCGCTTCGTCGAAAGCGCCGCTTCCTTCGCCATATTTTCCAGATCCTGTTTCGCGAATCCTACTGACCGTTCCAGAATTGTGCCATCCTGCGAAATTAAGAACACGCTGGGCACATTGGTGATGCCATATTCGTTGGAGGCGGCAAAGCTATTCTCATCGTCAATCAAGAGCGGAAATTTCACTCCAAATTCCTGCGCAAACTCTCGAGTGTCGGTAGGATCGTTCTGCGATACCCCTATAAACGTGAAGCCATTATTACCGTAGGTCTCATACATGCGCTCGAGGAATGGGAACGTAAACTGGCACGTCGGGCAGTTCACTTTGAAAAATGCGGCGAGCACCGGCCCCTTTTTCAGCGCCTCTTCGAGCAAAAAGCTCTGGCCGTTTGTGTCTTTCAGCGAAATCGCTGGTGCCGGTTCGCCCGCTGGCAGCGTGCTCAGCCGCTTGCCACAGAAAAGTCCCCGGACTGTGTTCTTTAAGCTCATTCGAAAATTCTAACCTTTCTGGATTAGATGATTGCCGTGGCGGAAGGATTCTGGAGCGAAAATGTCACTGACACTAATTTGATGCGCGCCAAAGCGGAATGGATTTCTCGGTAGGCCAACAAGACTAGTGGATGTTGCGGGTCTTGCGTCCAACGTAATCCATCAAAAGATATTGCCCCAGCGTGTAGGGAGTAGTGAAGTAGGCTTTCCCACGGCAAAGCTCCGTCACTTTTTGCACGAAGTGCACCAGGCTATAGTCGCTCGCAAGCATGAAGGTATTGATCAGTATCCCGGCGCGCTTGCACTTCGCAACTTCCTCGAGCGTCTGCGTCACTACGAGCGGATCAAGACCAAAAGCATTCTTGTAAATGCGCCCATCTTCGAGGGTCAGCGCCGAAGGCTTGCCATCCGTGATCATCACAATCTGCCGCATGTCTTTCTTTTGCCGCGCGAGAATCCGCTGCGCCAGCCGAAGGCCTTCGCGCGTATTGGTGTAATACGGTCCCACCTGCACGCGCGCCAGCTTCCCCAGCGGAATTTCCTCTGCGCTATCGTGAAACAGGACGCAGTGCAGCGAATCGCCGGGGTACTGCGTGCGAATCAGATGCGAGAGTGCCAACGCCACGCGCTTCGCGGGCGTAAATCGGTCCTCGCCATAAAGAATCATGCTGTGGCTGCAATCAAGCATCAGCACCGTGGCGCACGAACTCTGGTACTCGCACTGATGCACCATCAAGTCCGGGTAGTCGAGCTCGATCGGAATCCCCGCGCCATTCCGCTGCACCGCGTTGAAAAGCGTCCCGCTGATATCCATGTTCAGCGTATCGCCAAATTCATAGTTCTTCGACGTGCCGCCGGATTCCACGCCCGTTGCCAGATCGCGCGTGTCGTGGCGCCCAAAGCTGCTCTTGCCCAGCGACGCGAGCAAATCCTTGAGCGTTTTGAAACCAAGAAAATCGAGCGCCTTGTCCGTAATCTCGAAGCGCGCCTCCACATTCTTCCCATCGCCGCTGCCAATCTGCCCGCCCGGCGTCTCCGAAGGAGGATGCGTCACGTGCGCCGACTGCTGCTGCTGTTCCGAAATGAATCCTTCCTGCTCCATGCGCCG
>Ga0209525_1000066_pt1 | contig 35736 bp, 28 predicted proteins | sample JacPin_JW_Ref_O1_FD_187958 | JGI IMG/M metagenome (GOLD analysis project Ga0209525, IMG submission 187958) | Forest soil microbial communities from Algoma, Ontario, Canada - Jack Pine, Ontario site 1_JW_Ref_O1 (SPAdes) (version 2) | ecosystem: Environmental > Terrestrial > Soil > Boreal... | reverse complement strand
CACGCGGGGTTTTCCGTGCCCCGAGTGTCGCCACCCGGGCGGTGGGCTTTTACCCCACCTTTTCACCCTTGCCAAATGCGCTCGACCGATGGAGGCGAGCCCGCGGTTTTGCCGTGGGCCTGCCGCAGGGTGCGAATCACACCGGCGGTATATTTTCTGTGGCACTTTCCGTGGCCGCGACTTCGCGTTTCGCCTTCGCGGAACGCGCGACGCAACCCCCTGGCGTTACCAGGCGCGTTGCCCTTTCGCCGCCGGCTCTTGCGAGGTAGCGGCGATGGGAGTCCGGACTTTCCTCCCGCTGGCCTTTCCATCTTGCGATGAATTTGGCTAGCCGGCGATCATCCAACTCACCCGCCGAGATAATTATACGGCATGTGCGTGGGAGTGGGTTGGAGGAATTGCTTCGCGGATTGTCGATGCGGCTGTCGAGTAAACAAAGTGCAAAGACGAAGAGAGATCCCTCCACTTCGGTCGGGATGACCAAAAGTCCCAGTCCCGCGACGGGCCTCAGGTCAACTCCGGCCGAGGCCGGCCGGAATGGGACCTGAGCTACGAGGTGGAAGTGCGCGCCATCGGAAGATACTCACGGCCGGAAAGTGACAGTTATAAAAATACCCACGAGGTGAGCTGCGTCGTCGTGGCTGCCAAGGCGAGAACCCGATTCTATTTTGCTGGGAGGAGTTTTTCGAAGGCGGCTTCGTCGAGGATGGGGACGCCGAGGGTCTTGGCTTTGTCGAATTTGGAGCCCGGGTCGCTGCCTACGACCACGTAGCTGGTCTTTTTGCTGACTGTGCCGCTGACTTTGCCGCCGTAGGCAGCGACGAGTTGTTCGGCTTGTTCGCGGGAGCGGCGCTCGAGGGTGCCGGTGAAGACGAATGTTTTTCCGGCGAACTGCGTGCCCTTGGGCGCGGGACGCTCCTCTTTCATATTGACGCCGACGGCGCGCAGATTGTCGATCAGTTTGCGATTGGCGGACTCGGAGAAAAATTCCTTCACGCCCTCGGCGATCTTGGGGCCGATTTCGGTGACTTCGAGAAGCTCTTCTGTGGAGGCCGAGGCTAGCTTTTCCATCGAGCCGAAGTGTCGGGCGAGAAGCTGGGCGGTACGCTCGCCGACGAACGGGATGCCGATTCCGTAGATGAGACGCTCGAGGCTGTTCTTCTTGCTCGCGGCGATTTCGTCGAGGAGATTCTGGGCGGATTTTTCGGCCATGCGCTCGAGATTGGAGAGCGACTCGAGATCGAGCTTGTAGATATCGGCGTAATCCTTAATTAGATTCTTCTCGATGAGCTGGTCGACGATTTTTTCGCCGAGGCCGTCGATGTTCATGGCGTGGCGGCCGGCAAAATGAAGGAGCGATTCCCTTCTGCGAGCGGGGCAGGAAACATTGACGCAGCGATAGGCGACTTCTCCTTCGGTGCGGTGGACCCGAGTGCCGCAGACCGGGCATTTGTCCGGCATCTTGAACTGCTTTTCTTCGGTGCCGTGCTTGACGACCTTGAGTACGTGAGGAATCACTTCGCCAGCGCGCTCGACGAGAACCGTATCGCCAGCGTGGATGTTGAGGCGCTCGACTTCGTCCATATTGTGGAGGGTGGATTTGGAAACGGTGACGCCGCCGATTTGCACTGGCTCGAGGATCGCAAACGGGGTGAGAACGCCGGTGCGGCCGACGCTGACGGCGATTTCGCGAAGGAGAGTGGTCTCCTGGTGGGCCGCATATTTATAGGCGACGGCCCAGCGCGGAGCTTTCGAAGTGAAGCCGAGCTCGTTCTGCAGGCCGATTTCGTCCACTTTGACTACGATGCCGTCGATTTCATATTCCAGTTTTTCGCGCTTCGATTCCCATGCGGTGAGATATTTCTCCACTTCCGCCAGCGAGTGGCACACTTTCCAATCGTCACTCGCTTTGAAACGGAGAGCCGAGAGCGTTTCGAGAATTTCCGAGAGGCGCTTCTTGGGACCGCGTCCGTTCACGAGCATGTAGTAAGCGAAGAAATTGAGGCGGCGCGACGCGGTGACGCGAGTATCGAGCATGCGAACCGAGCCGGCTGCTGCGTTGCGAGGATTGGCAAACACTTTGCCGCCTTGCTCGGCTTGGAGGCGATTCATTTCCTTGAACGCGTCACGGGTCATGATCACTTCGCCGCGCACTTCGAAATCGCCGGGGATGCCGGATTTTTTTAGCAGGACTGGATCGATGCGCAGCGGAATCGAGCGGATTGTCTTTACGTTGGGCGTGACGTCTTCGCCGGTGGTTCCGTCGCCACGCGTGACGCCTCGAACCAGCGAGCCATTTTCGTAAATCAGGGAGAGACTGAGACCGTCAAACTTGTGCTCGGCCACGTAATCGACTTTCTCGCGGCCGGTGGTTTCGTGAACGCGGCGATCAAAGGCAGCAAGCGCTTCGAGGGAGAGAGCGTTATCGAGGCTGACCATCGGCGTTTGATGGCGGACTTTTAGAAAGCCTTCGCGCGGAGCGCCGCCGACGCGTACGGTGGGCGAATCGGCGGTGACGAGATCCGGATACTGGGCCTCAAGTTCCTTGAGGCGATTCATGAGGCGATCGAAAGCCGCGTCAGAGATTTCCGGATCGTCCATCACGTAGTAAGCGTATTCGTGGTGGCGAATCTTTTCGCGCAGGCTTTCGATTTCTTTAGCGTCTTGTTTCTTCGACATGAAACCTCTGAGGGATGAAGCAAAACGAAACCGGCACAATATTATACAATGTGGGTTTGCTTTCGCACTGCGAGACGAGACATTTGACGGCGAGGCCATGCCCGACGGAATCCAAGACGCGCTCCTGATCTACAATCCGACCAGCGGACGGCGGCAGCATCGTCGCTTTGCGGAAATCGAGCAGGCGGTGCGCATTCTGAAGGATGCAGGGATTCGCACCGAGCTTGCGCCGACGACTGCGCCCATGAGTGCGACGGGAATTGCCCGGCAGGCGGTGCAACAAGGCCGCGGGATGGTGATTGCGTGCGGCGGGGATGGAACGAACAACGAAATCGTTAACGGTTTGGCTGGCAGTAGTGTGCCAATGGCGGTGTTGCCGGCTGGAACCGCGAATATTCTGGCTAAGGAACTGGGAATCCCGTGGGACATTCCCCAAGCTGCACGGCTTATATCAGGGGGCACGATCCGGCGAGTGGCGCTGGGGGTTGCGATTCCGGCGGAGGGAAGGCACACGGATCAAGTGCCGGCAGAAGGGCGCTACTTTTTGTGTGTGGCAGGCGCCGGGCCTGATGGAGCGATCGTCAACGGCGTGGATGGTGATTTGAAGAAGAGGGCGGGAATTCTGGCGTATTGGCTGGAGGGAATGCGCCAGGTTTTCAAGTATGGGTTCCCGGAAATGCGCGTGCATTCGAATGGCGAAGAGCGGCGGGCGACGATCGTCGTGGTGGGACGAACTGTGAATTATGGCGGCCCGTTCAAAATCACGACCGGCGCCAATTTATTTGAGGACTCTTTCGAGTTCCTGACCAACTCGGCGAAAAGCCGGGTGCGATATCTCGGCGCTTTGCCGGCCCTCTGGTTGGGAAAGCTTCGCAGCCTTGATGGAATTGACGCTTGGAAATCCACCGAGGCGATTTGTGAACCGAACGGCGACGGGCCTCTTTGGGCGCAGGTGGATGGCGAGCCGATTGGAGATTTACCGATTAAATTTTCGATTGTGCCTAATGCTCTTTCGCTTGTGATTCCTGCACGTAACGGTGGATAGCCGAAGCCGCTTTTACTGATTTAGATCCTAGATCTTCTGTATTCTGCGCGGAGGTGTGGGCTGCGCGGGCGGGTCTGAGACCCGCCCCTACTGCTTCTTGGCACTTGCGTCGCCCTTCGATAAGTCTGTGCGGGCTACTCTGTTAGGATGCGTGCGTGGAGCCGGTCACGCATGCATTGACTTCTTTGGCGCTCGCGCGCGTTGGGCAAAAACGTTTGCCACGATTTGGAACGACGATGCTGGTCGTGGCGGGCGTTGCTCCCGACCTTGATTACGCGAGCTACCTTGGCGGAGCGGGTTCGTTTCTGCGATACGACCGGACATTGTTGCATTCCCTTCTGTCTTCATTTGCGCTGGCGATTGCACTCGCCGCAGCGTTTTATTTCGTTGCACTTCATCGTGACAAGAAGACTTCTGAGTTGGACGATTCGAGGTTACCGAAGCTAACTTTTGGGGCGGCATTCCTGGTGTGCGCGATCGGAATTGCGGCGCATTTGCTGCTCGATCTGGTGAGCGGAGTGGGAGTGCAGCTGCTTTGGCCCATTCGAGTGCGCTGGTTCGCTTTTGATCTGCTGCGGGAGTTCGATATTTGGATACTGCTGTTTCTTGTTGTTGGACTGCTGTTTCCGATGCTGATCGGACTCGTAAGCGAGGAGATTGGCGAACGAAGGAAGCGCACGAGCGGAGGAGGAAGCGCGCTTGCTGTGCTTGTGCTGATTCTTGCGTACGTAGGGGCGCGCGGCGCCCTGCATAGTCGTGCCGTCGATCTGCTTGAATCACACGATTATCATGGCCGCGTTGCGCTTGTGGCGGGTGCATTTCCGGAATCGACTTCCCCGCTCGAGTGGCGCGGAGTAGTGTCTACCGATAACACGGTCGAAGAGCTAGGTGTGCCATTTGAGGTCGGGCGCGAATTTGATCCAGAGCACAGTGCGACGCAATACAAACCTGACGATTCTCCGGCGTTGGAGGCCGGTCAGCAAACGACGGCAGCGCAGCGATTCTTGAAATATGCGCGATTTCCTTTGGCAAGCGTGGTGCGAACTGGAAATGGATATCAATTCGAATTGCGCGATGCGCGTTTCGCTACGGACGACGCCAGCCCTTCGAACATTCTGGTCCGCGCGAGAATCGGCGAAGACATGCGTATTCTGGAGCAGGGCTTTCTGTTTGCTTCGCAAAGATAAATTTACGAGAGCTATCAGCGAGTGGGTCGTGGGTGGCCCAAAGAGAGGCGGCTGATAAGGAAAAGCAGGAGCATCGCAACGACGATAGCTATACCGAATGCCGCGCTGTGCGCGATCATGAATCGAAGAGCGGCGTCGCCGTATCGGACAGCAAGAATTCCTTCCACCAGGTAGCGAAGGCCACGACTCAACAGGATCGAAAGCACGAACGTACGTAACGGAACTTGAAAGACTCCTTGCGCCAACACAAAAATTTTAAATGGGAACGGCGGCGGAAGAATTGCCGGGATGAAGACGCTGAGAAATGCGTGGCTGTCCACCCACTCCTTGATTTTGGCAGCTCGTCCACCGGCGTGGCGATGAAAATATGCTTCGCCGCCCTTTTTTGCGAGCAGATAGAGCCAGATACAGCCCGCAAGTGATCCAATGGATGCCATGGCAACGTAATAGGGCATGCGCGCCGGATTCGTATAGGCGAGTTGGAAGACGAGCGCGTCAGTGACGAACGGAAAGGAGAGAACGGAGGAATCGAGGAAAGCCACGACGAACAGGCCGCCGCCGCCCAATGCGGAGACAATTCGCTGGAGCCACGGGGGTAATTTGATTGGTTTCATGCTGCGACTAGACGACTCACGTAAAGCGACCGATTGTAGCAGAGTCAAGCACAGGCGCCCGTGGCGCAAGGAATATGACGCAAGGAACAGGGCGAAGTGAAATTTTGCCGAGGTGGTGCTCCGGATCGTAAATTGCTGATTCGCCGCCTGTCAGATAGAATTCACGCTTGAGCAATTCTCCTCAGGCAACGTCACTTCTCGATCCATTGAACGAGCGCCAGCGTGAAGCTGTGCTTACGACCGAGGGTCCGCTACTCGTGCTGGCTGGGGCGGGAACCGGCAAGACGCGCGTGATTACGTATCGCGTGGCACATCTGATTGAAAAGGGAGTGCCGGGGCGAGCGATTCTCGCGGTCACATTCACGAATAAAGCAGCAGCTGTGATGAAAGAGCGAATCGGCGATTTGCAGCGCTCAAGCGGCCAGGGTGCTTCGGACGTTTGGGTCTCGACTTTTCATTCTTTCTGCGCGCGCTTGCTGCGGCGCGAAGCCGTGAACGCGGGCCTTCCGCGCGACTTCGCGATCTTCGATGACGACGATCAGACGGCCGCGGTGAAGCGCACGTTGATGCAGCTCGATCTTCCGGCCGACGACTATCCGCCACGAAGCATGCGGGCACAGATCAGCCACGCCAAGAATCACGGAATTACGCCGGATGAAATGGAAGCGAGCGCCGGCATCGCTCGCGATGAAGAGCGCAAGGAAGTGGCGAAAGTATTTCGCGCCTATAACGAGATGCTACGCAAGGCGAGTGCGCTGGATTTCGACGATTTATTGCTACGCGCGGTAGAACTGTTGCAACAAAACGCTTCGGTGCGCTCAGCATGGAGTTCTCGATTTCAGTATTTGATGGTGGACGAATTTCAGGACACAAATGCTGCGCAAGAAGAACTGGTGCGCTTGCTGGCGGGCACGCGAAAGAATGTATGCGTTGTGGGAGATGAAGATCAGTCGATCTACAGCTGGCGCGGAGCTCGCGCGGGCAATCTGAAACGCTTCACCGCAGACTTCGCTGGAGCAAAAATCATTCGACTGGAGGAGAACTACCGCTCGACGCAGAAAATTCTGGATGCCGCGGCGGCGGTGGTCCGGAATAATTCCGACCGGCTCGGGAAAACGCTCCAGGCCACGCTCGGCTCAGGGGACGGGTTGCGATTCTTCGAGGCGCAGGATTCCTATGCTGAGGCGGAGTTTGTTGTTGGCGAGATATCGTCGGTAATCAGAAACGATCCGGATGCGCGCGTCGCGGTTCTGTATCGCACCGGGGCGCAATCACGGTCGTTTGAAGAGGTTCTGCGGCGACTCGGGATTCGCTATCGCGTCGTCGGTGGCTTCAGCTTCTACGAACGGGCGGAAGTTCGAAATGCACTGGCGTATGTCCGGCTGCTATTGCATCCCGACGATGACGTGGCGCTTCTGCGGGTGCTGAACGTGCCGCCCCGAGGGATCGGTGCCGCGACGGTTGCCATGCTCGAAACGAGCGCAAGGGAAACTGGCAAGTCGCTGTGGGAAGTGATTCGCGCCGGCGAATTCGCGACAGGCAAAAAGCTCAGCAACGCCTTGAACTCTTTTCGGGAAATTATCGAGCGTTTGCAGGAAGAATGCGCGGGCTTGCCTCCCGCACAGCTGATCGAACGCGTGCTGGAGCGTTCCGGCTATCTTACCTACGTAGAGCAACAGGACAACCTGGAACACACCGCTCGCGCCGAAAACTTGCGCGAGCTTTCAAACGCAATGGCTGAAGCCACGGAGCAAGGGCAAACGCTCGAGGACGTGCTGGATGCAGCGGCGCTTGTGGCGGACTCCGATGAATACGACCCGACGATTCCCGTTTCGTTGATGACGCTACACAGCGCAAAAGGGCTCGAATTTGACGCGGTGTTTCTGGCAGGCCTCGAGGAAGGACTTTTGCCACATACGCGATCGGGTAGCAACCTATCGGAGATCGAAGAGGAACGGCGGCTGTTTTACGTGGGAATGACTCGAGCAAAGCAGTCGCTCGTGATTTCGAGGGCGATTTACCGCCGGAGCTACGGCGAAGAACGGTTGCGAGCTTCGACACCTTCACGCTTCCTCGCCGAAATCCCTGCGGAACTGATTGAGGCGGCTTCGGGCTCGCTGGCTGAGCCTGGACAGACCCGGCGTTACGAAGCGGATCCGGATTTCTCAGATAGCTATTCATATCGAAGGCCACGCACACCTTACGGAAAAAGCAGCACTACTCGTACGTCTCCTCGGGTTTCGGGGCGACAGACGAGTAATGACCCTCTGATTGGCGCGCGCGTGCGGCACTCCAAGTACGGACTGGGGACCATTATCGAAATCGAAGGCGAAGGCGAAGATCGCAAGCTGACGGTGAGTTTTCAAGACTACGGCGCCAAAAAACTGATCGAGCGATATGCAAATCTTCAACTCGCTTAATGTGGGCACCGGCGGGCGAGGGCATCTGCGCTTGTAGCTGCATAATGGCGAATTCAATCAGTTGTTCTGGCACCGACTGCTGTTAGGATGAGGCGCTTTGGCATTCGACGACGGTTGCGCGGAGTCGCGGCGCGTTATAGAGTTTTTTCGCTTACAAGGGAAGGTGCCGATTGGGTGCACAGATCTTCCGCACCAAAGACATCGACAAGCTGATTTCGGATTCGCAGGAGCCCGACAAACGGCTGAAAAAGTCGCTCGGTGCGGTCAGCTTGACCTCGCTCGGCATCGGTGCGGTGATTGGCTCCGGAATTTTCACCGTGATCGGGACGGCGATCGCGGGCCAGAAAATGCAGTTCAGCTCCATCCTGAACGCTCCCCTGCTGGAATATTTGATCTATCACTCGGCGTCATTCGGGCGTCCTGGCGCGGGACCGGCGATTGCGCTGTCGTTTATTTTGGTTGCGATTGCGTGCGGATTTGCTGCGCTCTGCTATGCGGAACTGGCGGCCATGATTCCGATTGCAGGAAGCGCCTACACTTACACTTACGCGACGATGGGCGAACTTATCGCGTGGATTATCGGCTGGGACCTGATTCTCGAGTATGCCGTGTCGAATATGGCGGTGAGCGTTGGATTTTCGGCGCACGTCGTGAACTTGCTCGATTATTGTGGGATTCACGCGAGCTTGCGTTGGATTTCGCCAGCTTACTTGCCCGCGGGTTTATCGGACCTTCAGAATAATGTGCTGTACGAGCCTGGCTGGCACTTCGGTTTCAACTTGCCCGCTTTCATCATCGTGATGATCCTGACGATGATTCTCGTCCGAGGGATTCGCGAATCGGCGGAAACAAACAACGTGATGGTGATTTTGAAGATTGTCGCCATTCTGGTGTTTATTACGTTTGCTTCGCGGTTGATTCATCCTGCCAACTGGCACCCTTTTGCTCCCAATGGCTGGCCCGGAATTCTCACCGGAGGTTCGATCGTATTCTTCACATACATCGGATTCGATTCCGTTTCGACCGCGGCCGAGGAGTGCAAGAATCCGCAGCGCGATCTACCCATCGGAATTCTGGCCACTCTTATCATTTGCACGGTGCTGTATATCGGCGTGGTTGTGGTGCTTACGGGTCTGGTGCCATGGCAGACGCTTCTGGATGATGCCGCGCCGGTTGTCAACACGATGAAAAAGCTGCATTTTGGCTCGATTCAGCTAATCGTGCTGATTGGCGCGCTGATGGGAATGATTTCGTCATTATTAGTGTTCCAGTTGGGACAGGCGCGGGTTTGGTTCGCGATGTCGCGCGACGGACTTTTGCCGAAGCTGTTCAGCCGCGTTCACGCGCAGTATCGGACTCCCGATTTCTCCACCTGGGTAGCAGGTTTCGTGGTAGGAATTCCTGCCGGGCTACTAGACATCGGAACGCTGACCGATCTTTCTAACATTGGCACTCTGTTTGCGTTCGGCTTGGTTGCAGCCGGTGTGCTGATTCTGCGATACAAGCAGCCCGAGCGCCCTCGCGCATTTCGTGCGCCGGGCGGCTTGACCGCGCCGATTGCGACAATCCTCACGTGCGTGCTGTTGATGGCGGGCCTTCCCATCGTAAGCTGGATTCGATTCTTCCTCTGGCTGACAATCGGGTTATGCCTTTATTATTTTTATGGGCGCCGCCACAGCCAGCTAGCGACTCCAAAACCGGGTGAGCCTCTCACAAGAGGGGAAAAGCTCTAATGCAGTTGCGGTTCTCTCTCGCGCTTGCGCTGATGCTGGCGATTATTGCCTCGAGTCTGCCTTCGTCTTTTGCCTGGAGCGAAAATGCTCAGCGGTTGATTACGAACAAAGCGGTGGAGACGTTGCCGGATGAGATTCGGCCGTTTTTCGAAGCGAACCGCCAATTTCTGCTTCAGCACGTGGCAGATCCAGAGGAAGCCGAGAAAAGAGATCCGACGCTCGAGAATCTCGATTTCATCAAGCTCGACCACTACGGACAATCCCCTTTTTCCAATCTTCCGCGTGCGTACACGGCAGCCGTATCGAAATTTGGCCGGCGATCGGTTTACAACAATGGAGTGCTTCCGTGGCAAGTGGGAACCTACAGCAAAAAGCTAACCGACGCGTTCCATGACCATAACTGGGCCGACGCCAAAATGTCCGCGGCCTATCTGGCTCACTATGTGGCCGAAGCCCACGATCCCTTCAATACAACCATGAACTGGGATGGCAAACTCTCAAATCAATTGGGAGTGAATGAGCGTTTCGGGAAAGGGCTTGTGGACCGCTTTCAATTGTTCTTTTTCGTCAAGCCGAACGAAGCTGCCTTCATTCATGACCCGACCGATCACGCGTTTGAAATGGTGCTTAGCGCGCATTCCTGGCTCGAAAACATTCTGCTTTCCGACGTGCGAGCTCATCAGGGCCTCAGCGGCTACACAGATGAGTATTATGATCGCTTCTATGCCCAAGCCGGCGCGGTGCTGGTTCGCCAGCTCTCAGATGCTTCGACGGATCTGGGCTCCTACTGGATGACCGCGTGGATCAATGCAGGGCGCCCGCAATTACCCGGACAGTAGACGTGGCAACTGAACAAACCCCGCCAACAAGCATTGTGGCATTGCTACCGAAGGCCGAATTGCATCTGCACCTCGAGGGCTCGATACGCCCTGATGCGGCGGTTGAGTTAGCTGCGCGGCATGGAACGAAACTCACACGCGAAGAAGTGTTGGCCCGCTACAACTACTCGAACTTCATGGGTTTCATCGAAACATTCAAGTGGATTACGTCCTTTTTACGAACGCCGGACGATTACGCGCTGATTACTCGTCATCTGGCGGAAGAGCTATTGCGGCAGAATGTTGTGTATGCCGAAATCACGATTTCCGCCGGCGTCATGCTACGACGCATGCAGAACGTTGTTGCGAATTTCGAAGCGATTCGAGAAACGGCGCACAGCGTTCCGTTTCGACGATTGCGAACGGCATATATTTTCGATGTAGCCCGGCAGTTTGGAGCGGAGGCCGCCATGGAGGTCGCGCGGTGGGCTTCAAAGCTACAGGCTTCCGGGGTCGTGGCGTTCGGGATGGGCGGGGATGAGCTAGCGGGGCCGACGACGAGCTTTCGGCCGGCATTCGATTATGCGCGCCAAGATGGGCTCCGAATCGTGTGCCACGCGGGTGAAATTGGAGGCCCTGACTCGGTCCGCGAGGCGGTGGAGATTCTTGGCGCTGAGCGAATTGGGCACGGAATCGCTGTGATGAATGATCCGGCGCTGGCAGAATCGCTCATCACTCGACGCGTCGTTCTCGAGAACTGCCCGTCGAGCAATTTGTGCACAGGAGCGCTGGCGAAGCAGACGGGCAAGGCGGACGCTACGCTCAAAGACCATCCGCTGCCAAAATTTCTCGAGCAGGGCCTGCTGGTTACGCTTTCTACGGATGATCCCGCGCTATTTCACACCGATTTGCTAAGAGAATACGCGCTGGCAGAATCGCTAGGACTCCCCGGAAAAAGAATGCTTGAGCTCGCGGAGAACAGCATTAACGCGGCATTTCTGCCGCCGATGGACAAGCGTGAATTGCTCGAGAATTTTCGTGGAGCTTCAAAAGCGGCAGGATTGGTATAATCGCGGCGATGAAAGCACATGTGTGGGTGATGCTAAAATCCACCGTCCTTGATCCTCAGGGACAAACTATTCAACGCGCCCTGGCCTCCCAGGGATTCGCCAGCGTCCAGGATGTCCGGCAAGGGAAATTCTTTGTTTTGAACCTTGATGGAATGAGCCGTGACGAAGCAAAGAGTCAGGTGGAACGGATAGCCAAAGACGTTCTCACAAACCCAGTGATCGAAGAGTTCCGCTTCGAAATTCTAGAATAGCCGCTGCCCCATCGTTTCTTGAGATTCGCTGAGTTTTAGCAACGAATCGCGGCTGCTCCTTGTCTCATCAAACCTTTGTGCTAACCTGATTAAGTCCCACGATTGAGCTAAGTTCGAACCCCCGGAGCGAACACCGTGTGTGGAATTGTCGGATACATAGGGCCCAAGGCTGTGGTACCCCTGGTCATTGACGGCCTGCGTCGGCTCGAATATCGCGGGTATGATTCGGCCGGAATTGCGGTCGTGGGGCAGAATTGTAAGCTCGAAATCCGTCGCGCATCTGGGAAACTAAAAAACCTTGAAGACCTGCTCGGGAAATCGCCGATTGAGGGCGTTTATGGTCTCGGACATACTCGCTGGGCGACGCATGGCCGCCCCACCGAAGAGAACGCGCATCCGCACCGCGACTGTACTGGCGAGATCGTCGTAGTTCACAACGGAATTATCGAGAATTATCTCGAACTGAAGCACCAACTGATCGCGGAAGGGCACAAGTTTCAGACCGAGACGGACACGGAAATCATCGCGCATCTCATCGAGAAATATTCGAAGGATGTCCCGCTAGAAGATGCTGTGCACAAGACCGTGAAACTCCTCAGCGGTGCTTATGCTCTTGTGGCGATGTCAACGCGCGACCCGAACAAGATTGTCGCGGCGAGGCTCGGGCCTCCGGTGGTGATCGGTCTGGGCCAGAATGAATTTTTTGTGGCTAGCGATATTCCCGCGATCCTCTCGCACACGCGCGAAGCCTTTTTCATGGGCGACGGAGAAATCGCGATTCTCACGTTGCAAGGTGTCCGCGTCGTTGATTTCGACAATCACCCGGTTACGCCAAAGGTCCAGCACATTACGTGGGACCCGATCATGGCGGAAAAGGGCGGCTACAAGCATTTCATGCAGAAGGAAATCTTCGAGCAACCGCGCGCGGTGCGCGATACCCTGCTCGGGCGGATCTCGCAGGAAACGGGCAAGGTCTTTCTCGATGAAATGGATATCACCGAGGAGGACTTTCGAAATTTCCGCGAAGTTAAAATAGTTGCGTGCGGAACGAGCTGGCATGCAGCCCTCGCGGGGAAATTCATGATCGAGCGGCTCGCTCACATTCCCGTCGAAGTGGATTACGGTAGTGAATTCCGTTATCGGGATCCGATCATCAACAAAAACACGCTGGTGATTGCAATTAGCCAGTCAGGCGAAACCGCTGACACGCTGGCGGCTCAACGCGAAGCGCGACTGAAAGATGCAAGGATTCTGGCCATCTGCAACGTAGTAGGCTCGATGCTTACTCGCGAAGCAAACGGCACGATCTATACGCATGCAGGTCCGGAAATCGGCGTCGCCTCTACAAAAGCCTTCACCGGGCAACTGACGGCCTTGATGCTCACTGCCCTGTATCTTGCACAGGTGCGCGGCAAGCTGACGCCTGCAATCGCCCAAACGCTGATGCAGGAATTAACGCGAATCCCACACAAGATCGAGACCATTCTGCAACATGACTCGGATGTTGAAGAACTCGCGAGGCAGTTTTTCCGTCATAGCGATTTTCTCTATCTGGGGCGCGGAATTCACTATCCGATCGCGCTGGAAGGCGCACTGAAGCTGAAGGAGATTTCATACATCCACGCCGAGGGCTATCCCGCTGGGGAGATGAAGCACGGCCCAAACGCGCTGATCGACGAGAATCTTCCCGTCGTCGTGATCGCCACCCGTGACGAGTCTGACGCGGCCTCGATGACGCGATACGAAAAGACCGTCTCGAACCTGCAAGAGGTGAAGGCGCGCGATGGGATCGTGATCACGGTGGTCTCTGAAGGCGACCGGCTTGCTCGCGGTTCATCGAACCATGCGATCGAGATTCCCGCGGCGCCAGAATTGCTCTCGCCAATTCTTGAAATCATTCCGTTGCAGCTTCTCGCCTACCACATCGCCGTGCGCCGGGGCTGCGACGTCGATCAGCCTCGGAACCTCGCGAAGTCCGTCACTGTGGAATAAGCTTCGCGCGGGGAGCGCATTTCATTAGAATACGCCTATGAAACCCAGCTTAATCGCGAGGAGGGCTTTCGTCCCTTCGCTCGTTTTCGGTCTTCTCTCAATTCTTAGCTACCCGCCGGCTGCGTTAACACAATCCGCGACCCCGCAATCATATCGGCTCGCCACCATGAAATTCGCGGGCCTGAGTCGCTTTAACGAAACGCAAGCGAGTAAAGCGACCGGTCTCCAAACCGGCGATACGGTCACGCAAGCACAACTCGCGGCAGCAGTCGATAAACTCGCCAAGTCTGGAGCATTTGAAAACGTCGCATTTCGCTATTCGACAAACGGAAATTCGCTCAATGTCGAGTTTCAGGTCGTGGAGATCTCGAGGCTTCTTCCCTGCGTTTTCGATAATTTCGTTTGGTTCTCCGATGCGGAATTGGACAAGGCGCTTCGCAGCCGCGTTTCCTTCTACGCAGGGGGTGTCCCTGAATCAGGCGACACTTCGGAAGAGGTTCGAGCCGCCTTGCGTGACATGGTTCGCGCAAACGGAATTACCGGAGACGTCACCGTAATCCCTTCGATCGCCGGAATTGGACAGCAAGTCAGCGCGTTGGTGTACTCCGTGACCGGTGTGGCGATGCCGATTCGAAGCATCCGTTTTGCAGGAAATGCTGCGATAACGGCAAGCAACCTCCAAGATGCTTCCTCGCAGATTATCGGCCGCGATTATTCTCAGAGCTACATCAGCCAGTTCGCGAGAGCTGGCCTCGTGCCGCTGTATCGCAAGCAAGGTTATTTACGCGCGCGATTCGAGAAACCGGATGGAGCGCTGCTTCACTCGAAGGACACGGCAATCGTTCAGCAGATTGAAGTCACCCTATCCGTGGAGGAAGGCCCAGTATTTTACTGGGAGAAGGCCGAGTGGACGGGAAATCGTATCTTCACGTCGGAAGAGCTCGATCGCCTGCTGGGAATGAAACCAAAAGAAGTAGCCAACCAGGAGAAAATCGATGCAGGGCTCACGGCGATCAAGCGCGCCTATGACACCCGAGGGTTCATCGAGGCGGCCGTAAAGCCCAAAGAAATTCTCGACGACACCGCGCGGCTAACGACATACGACGTCGCAGTGGACGAAGGCGCACAATTTCACCTAGGTATGGTCCATTTTGAGGGGCTGCCGGAGGTTGCATCAAAGGAATTGATCAAGAGCTGGCAGCTCAAACCCGGGGATGTCTATGACGCATCCTATCCCGGTATGTTCGTTTCGAAGGTTGCGATCGGCAAACTGAAAGAACTGGGGGTCGAGAAGACCAGCGCAACTGTAAGTCCAAAGCCAGAAAAGCAAAAGGCGAGTGTTGATCTCAACATCGTTTTCCACTAATTTCCGCAGACTCCGATTCGCGATCGCCGCGATACTTGCAATCCTTCCATCCTCTGCGCTCGCAAGCGCATTCGAATCGCCACAATCGGGGAGCGAGCGCCTGGCATCCGTAGCGGCAACTGGATCCCACCGATACAAAAGCCAGGAAATCGCCAAAGCGACCGGCCTGCAAGCAGGAAAATCGATTACGCGGGACGAACTCCAACTTGCGGCTGATCGTCTGGCGCATCTTGGGATTTTTGCAAATGTGCAATACAAGTTCTCGAGCGGTCCGGGTGGCCTGGCCGTCGATTTTGAAGTCGCTGATGCGCCCACGGTTCCGGTGACTTTCGATAATTTCCCGAAATTTTCAGACGAGGAACTGGCCGCAGCAATCAAAAATGCCGTGGTACTTTTCGACGGGACCGCTCCGGAAAATGGCGCGATTTTAGCCACGATGTCGAATGCGGTTGAGGAACTAATCGCTACACGAGGCCTGCACGCAACGGTGGCGCACTCAGTGGTCACAAGCCCAACCGGCCACGTGCAACAGTTCCGAATCGAAGGCGACGTTCTTCGGGTCGCCAATGTCGAATTTTCAGATTCGCTCGCGAAGAACAACCCAGCGATTCAGCAGGGTATTTCCCAGATCATCGGCAAACCGTTCTCACGCAGCGCTATCGAACTATTCGAATTCGATCAGATTCGCCCAATTTACCTGACCCACGCTTTTCTGCGCGTGAAGTTCGCTCCCCCAACAGCGCGTTTTGAAGGTGATCCCACGAAGCCGCTGCCGGACAAGGTCTTCGTGCTCGCACCAATCGAGCCGGGTCCTGCCTACACGTGGGCTGGAGTGGAATGGACGGGAAACTCAGTAATCCCGACCGCCGAACTCGAGAAGTTCGTTGAGCTAAAGCCAGGTGAAGTTGCCGATGGCGTAAGAATGGAAGCCGGCTGGAACCGAGTTACTGACGCGTATTACGCTCAAGGCTATCTCGACGTAAAACTAACTCCCACTCCACACTATGACGACAAAGCAGCGCGCGTCTCTTATGTTGTGTCCATTTCAGAAGGTCCCCAGTACCGGATGGGACAGCTCGTTCTTACCGGGCTTTCACTCGAGGGCGAGCGGAGAATTCGCGCGGCATGGCAAATCCCACAAGGCGCTGTGTTTAATCGAGAGGTTTACGACGACTTCGTTGTTCGCGGTACGAAGGAAGCGTTCAGCGGCCTTCCCTTTCATTACGAAAAAATCGGACGATTCCTTCAAACGGATCCGCAAGCAGGGACGGTCGACGTCATGCTCGATTTTCAGTAGTGACCTCCAACAGTTATACTGATGTTATGGTCGAGCACTTGGTTCCGATCGCAGCGGTGGCCGTTCGCGTTCGCTCGGATGAAGCTGCGGCGCTCGAAAAGCAACGTTCGCTGTTGGCTTCGCTCGGTGCGCTTGATTCCCTCCTGATTGCTCTTTCCGGCGGAGCCGACTCAGCGTATCTCGCGTGGGCAGCGCATTTGGCGCTGGGCGAACGCGCGCTATCGATAACCGCTCTTTCCGCGAGCTTTTCTGAGCACGATCACCAGCAAGTCACCGATTTCGTCCGCTCTCAGGGTCTCCGCCACGAGTTCATCGAAACGCGCGAGTTCGAAAATCCGGCGTACGTGGCAAACAATGCCGACCGCTGCTACCACTGCAAGGACGAGCTATTCGATCGAATGGAATTGCTGGCGCAAGAGCGCGGCTTCCGCGCCATCGCGTATGGAATTAATGCTGACGACACTCGCGATTTTCGCCCCGGCCATCGCGCCGCCCACGAACACAGGATTCTGGCGCCCCTACTCGACTCCGCCCTCAGCAAGCCCGAAATTCGCATCCTGTCGCGGCGTGCCGGACTTCCCACCTGGGACCGGCCAGCGTCGGCGTGCCTTTCGTCGCGCATTCCTTATGGAGTCGCGGTCACGCCCGAACTGCTTGCCAAGATAGAACGCGCCGAAGCAGCTCTTCGTGAACTTGCCTTCCGCCAATTTCGCGTGCGCGCGCACGGTGAACTGGCGCGCATCGAATTGGCGCCGGACGAACTCTCGCGTGGACTCCAGTCTGAAATGGCAGAAAAAATCGCGCGAGGAGTAAAAGCCGCGGGATTCACCTTCGTCACGATGGATCTCGAAGGATATCGCCAGGGATCGCTCAATTCGCTTCTCAAATCGAAAGAGTGACGCTGCCTCACAGCGAAACACAAAGGCTTTTGCTAGAGTCGCTGATCGGCGGAACTTCCTGTTGCGCAGCTTCGTATATATCTGATAGGAAGAGTCGCTCGTCAGTGGCGATACTCTTGCAATCTATGACCGAACGCAGAACAAGAGTTTGTCTCAGCCTTGCAGTGCTCGTAGCGGGCGGACTCGCCGGGTGTATCGTGGATCGTACCCGTGGCCACGATGCGGGCGGATCCGGCCCAAGCGTCGTCGCTGACCGCAAATTCGTCGTCACCGGGCCCACGCGAATCGAATTGGCCAACGGTTCAGGAGTCTCACGCGTAACAGCCGGTCCCCCAGGCGAAGTTCAAATTCATGCCGAATTTCGCGCCAAATCCCGCCTTTTTCACGAGGGAGAACGCCGTCTGAATGAAATGGCCGCCAACCCTCCCATCTTGCAGGAAAGCAATTTTATTCGCATCGGTGGGACCAGCGAACACTCCGGCGGCGTCACCGCGAGTTACACAATCAGTGTCCCACCCGATACGGAAATTCATGCGATGTCTGGCTCCGGAGACATGCAGGTGCGCGGAATTAAAGGACCGGCCAACTTCATCGGCGGCTCGGGCACCATCGCTGCTTCCAACATCGCCGGCGATGTGCACGTTACGGCGGGTAGCGGAGACGTTCAGCTGTCTGAAATTCAAGGGCAGGTGGAGATCACTGCCGGATCCGGCGATATTAAGCTAACTGAAATCCATGGCGACATTCGCGCCCAGACCGGCTCTGGAGAAATCAAAATCATCAAGCCAGCAGACTCTGTCGAAGTGAACGCGGGCAGCGGTAGTGTTTCGCTTAGCGGGATAAGCGCCGATCTTCGGGTACACACGAGTTCGGGCGAAGTCACCGTCGAGGGCAATCCGCAGGCGAATACGTACTGGGAGATACACACCTCGTCAGGCACGGTGACGCTTCGAGTTCCACCCAACGCGAATTTACGTCTTTACGCGCGCACGAGTTCCGGCGACATCGATACGCAAATCCCCATTACCATGGAAGGAACTACCGGAAAGCACGAGCTGCGTGCACGAATCGGCGACGGCAAAGCGCGCGTCGAGATCGAGACAAGCTCAGGCAAAATTCTTCTCCACTGATTACTCCCCCCGTCGTCTAGGACGTCTCTATTTCATGGTTTCCGCGCTAAAATGACTCGTAGATGCGAGCTGTCCATCTCATTGCCTGTGGTTGCGCTTTTTTTGCGGCCACCACTAGCGTTTGTGCGCAGAGCCCGGCATCGAAACCGTCCGCATCGAAATCAGCAGCTAATTCAGACGCGAAACGGGACGCAGACGCCGAAGCGGAGCTGCAAAAAGCTCTCAACTCCGCGGGAAATGACCGCGCCGCGCTCGTACGTAACCTGAAAGATTATTTGCGCCGATTTCCCGAAGCGCCTCGTCGAGCTGCCGTCGATCGCGCTCTTGTCGAGGCTTGCCAGCAGCTTCGCGATGATGATTGCGCCCTCGACTACTCCGAACAGCTCATCGCCGAGCACCCCGACGACTCCGAGATGATGCTGCTTGCGGTCTCGATTCTCCAGCGAAAGCATGACGACCCCAGCCTCATTCGAGCCAGTGGATACGTCTCCCGTGTGCTCGATCGGGTTCAAAAGTCCACGCCCAACGAACGGCCAGAGCGAGTGTCGCTCAAGGAATGGCAGGATCACCGCGATACGATTTTGAGTCAGTTATACGCGCTGCGTGGCCAGATCGGAAGGTCTCAGCGCTTGTATGACGCCGCGATCAAAGATTTGCAGATGAGTTATGCACTCCGGGCGAATGCCGTCGCTGCGGAAACATTAGGCGAAATCGCGGAAATTCAGAAGGATTTGGGACGCGCGGTTCAGGAGTATTCTCTCGCGTTTGTTCTGCCCGAATCAGGACCCGCGGGAAAAGTGAATCGCGGCGAGATCCGGATGAAGCTCGGCAACGTATGGAAACAAACGCACGGAAACGAGCAAGGTCTCGGAGAGCAGATTCTCTCAACCTACGATTACCTGCGGCCGGGCTCTGCCAGTGAGAGTCCCGCCGCCCGAAATTCTAGCGCGCAAGATTTGTACGCGTTTGTACTCCGCCGCCTCGATAACACTCCCCTATTCGTAGCCCCGTACAGAGGAAAGACAATTGTGATGAGCTTCTGGGCCACTTGGTGCACGCCGTGTCATATCCTTGAGCCATTATTTAACCAGCTCGCTAGGAACTATTCCGGGGATCCGAACCTGTTCTTCTTCTCGATCAACACGGATGACGACCAATCGCTCGTAGCCCCTTTTGTAACCCGCGAGAAATGGACCGTTCCAGTCGCTTTCGCGGATGGATTGGACGAATTTCTGAAAGTGGAGACGCTGCCGACCGTGATCATCGTTGACCGAAAAGGAAAGATCGTTTACCGCGTGGGTGGTTTTAATCCAGATACTTTCTCGGAAGAGCTAACAACCGCGATTCAGACCGCCATGAGCGCTCCCACAAAGTAATCCCTGGGAACGCGATTATGGTGAGGGCGATACAGGGCGCACATTATGGCGCTGCGCCGCTTGAATCGCGGCCTTGATCGTGTTCACGTGGATGCTGACGGTGTCGTCCAGCTTCCGCGCATATCCGCCCGCCAGCGTCACGGCTGTTGGAACTTGGTTTCGCTGGGCGTAACCCATCACCAGCGCATCGCGACGCGCCAGGCCTTCCATCGTCAGGGCTAACCCTCCCAGTTGGTCTTCCCCATAAGGATCGGCTCCCGCCACGTAAAACAGCAGCTGCGGCGAAAACTCCTCGAAGGAGCGATGCAAGTATTTTTCGAGAATTGCCAGATAATCCGCATCGCCCATCCCATCAGGCAGATTTACGTCCACCGTTGAAGGCGGTTTGGGATAGGGGTAGTTGTGTTCCTGATGGATCGACATCGTGAAGACCGTCTCGTCGCCTCCGAAAATCGCTGCGGTTCCGTTCCCTTGGTGGACATCAGTATCTACTACCATCGCTCGTTCAATCGCACCGTCGGCTTGCATCTTTCGGATAGCGACTGCCACATCGTGAATCACGCAGAACCCTTCCCCATGATCCGGATACGCATGATGGAATCCGCCGCCGAGATTCGCGGAAAAGCCTTCTTCAAACGCGCGCCGCGCGGATAGAATCGAGCCGCCCGCGGCGAGCCAGCACGCCTCTATCAGTTCTGTAGAATAAGGCACTTCCATGCGCATCACTTCCGCGCGCGTGAGTGATCCAGTCTTAAGTTTGTACAAATAATCCTGCGAATGGACGCGCAGAATGTCCTCGTCCCTCGCCGGCATGGGCTTCAGGAAGTCCTCCTGCGAGGCTATTCCCTCCTGCAGGAGCCTTTCGTAAACGAGACGGTATTTCTGAGAAGGAAATACATGCGCACCCAAATTCAGGTCGTAGCGTTCGTCGTAAATGAGCTTGAGCGGCAGCACGCTGTCAGCCTATCGCTTCGCATTTTGAAACGCAATCCACGCCGAAATAAAATCGTGCTAACCTAGATGCCGATGAAACGCGCCCAAGCCATCCTGCTTGTCTTCACGCTTCTTGCGGCGCCGTTCGCTCTGCTCGCCCGCGCGACGTTCGGCATGGGTGGTGACTGCGGAAATCTTTGCTGCCTGCCACATCGATCGCTTACAGGGCACATGCACGAGGCTCGATCACAGTCAAAAGCGGAGGGCATGGCGTGCCACCATCAGGATGGCAGTGAAGCTGCTTTCTGCGCCATGAAAGCGGGCCATCGCCCGATGGACTTTGGTTTCTTCGCGCCACTTGCTCCCACAACGCCGTCGGCTTCCGCAAGTTTAGCTTTACCGCGCTCGGCCCGATCCGCAATCGCACAGTCCAGTTCTCCCTTCTTTTTGGGCTTCCGTTCTGCTCCGTTTGAACCTCCCCGCAGTTAATCCTGCTTCCACAGCTTTAGTTTCAAATTTCCGCGGAGGTCCGGATGCGCTCCTATGTCCGCAGGTTCGTATTCTTTTTGCTTTCAGTAGCTCTGCTGGTTTTTTCTCCAATGCTGGCGGCGACGATCTTTGGCAATATTCGTGGCATCGTCCACGATCCCCAGCATCGGCCGATTGCAGGCGTGGAAGTGACGCTGAAGTCCAGCACTTCAGCTTGGTCACAAACGGTACAGACTGATCAGAGCGGCCAATTTCAGTTCAACGCCGTCGCCGTCGGAGAATATACGATCAACATCACTCAACCGGGTTTTCGCGACGTTTCCGAACGCGTCGTCGTCACGTCCAGCAGCTCCCCAGTTCTGCACTTCGAACTAAGAATCGCCGGCGCCACGCAAAGCGTCCAGGTGTCGGCTCAGGAGCAGTCGCAGGAAATTGATACTTCCTCTTCGACCACACAAACGCTTGTCACTCACGCGGACATCGCCTCATCCCCTGGGGCGACTCGAACCAACAGCCTTGCCATGATTACGAACTTCGTTCCCGGCGCGTACATCGTCCACGACCAGCTTCATATTCGCGGAGGACACCAGGTCAGCTGGCTCATCGACGGCGTTCCAGTCCCAAATACGAGTATTGCGAGCAACGTGGGTCCGCAGTTCGATCCGAAGGATGTTGACTATTTCGAGATCCAACGCGGTGGATACGCGGCGGATTACGGCGACCGCACTTTCGGTGTGTTCAACGTAGTCCCGCGCACCGGCTTCGAACGCAACAACGACATGGACATTCTCGCGACCTATGGCAGCTACAACCAGACCAATAGCCAAATCAATCTGGGCGGTCACACAGAGCGGTTTGCGTACTACACAAGCGTGAACGTCAACCGCTCGGACGCGAGCCTCGAAACTCCTGTACCTCAAATCATTCACGATCTCGGCGATGGGGTGGGTGCATTCGGCTCTTTGATGTTTAACGTGACGCCCAGCGACCAATTGCGGCTAGTCGCGTCCACGCGGCACGATTTCTATCAGGTGCCGAATACGCCGGAACAGCAGTCAATTTGCCCGCAACCGATTCCGCCAATGCCGAATTGTTCGATTCGTGATACGGACAACGAAGCGGACTCCTTCGTGAACTTTTCATGGGTCCGCACGCTTAGCCCGGGAGCTGTTCTGACCGTCTCACCGTTTTATCACTACAACAGCGCGCGCCTCACTCCCGGTCCTGACGATACTCCGACGATTACCATAGACGACAGAGCGTCAAATTATGCTGGGGTGCAGGCTTCACTCTCTATCGTCAAGGGCAAAAACAGTTTTCGCGGTGGGCTGTACATCTATGGCCAGCACGACAATACTTTTTTCAGCGTCACCCCGAACGACGAGAACGGTCGCGGCACTCCCCAGTCGGAAACCCAAGTCGTCTGGGGCAATCTGCAAGCCGTCTTCCTCGAAGACCAGTATAAGCCGACGTCCTGGCTCACTCTCAATGGTGGCGTTCGCCTCACGCATTTCGACGGTCTGGTGAACGAAAATTCCGCCGATCCGCGAGTGGGAACTGCGATTCGCATTCCCAAGTTGAACGCGATAGTGCGCGGATTCTACGGCCGCTACTATCAGGCTCCTCCGCTCGATACAGTTTCCCAGAATCTGCTCCAGCCGGGCTTTGGCTTCCTTCCGCTCCACGGCGAACGCGACGAGCAATGGGAGGTAGGCATCGCGATTCGCTTCCGCGGCTGGACGTTCGACGAAGACTATTTCCACACAGCCGCGCGGAATTTTCTCGACCACGACGTTCTTGGGAACTCGAATATTTTTCTCCCGCTAACCATTGATCACGCCCGCATCCGCGGCTGGGAAACCACGGTCCGCTCGCCGGAAGTTTTCCACCGCGCCCGGGTTCACCTGGCATACTCCCATCAATACGCCCAGGGCGCGGGTGCCGTAACCGGCGGCCTTACAGACTTCACGCCCCCGGACATGGGATACTTCTTTTTGGATCATGACCAGCGCGATACCTTGAGCACAGGCTATGACTTGCGGCTTCCTTGGAACGCATCGACGAGCGGCAATCTGAATTTCGGCTCGGGCTTTTTGAACGGCGACGGTCCGCAACATCTTCCGTCGCACACGACGTTTGACTTGTCGATCGCGAAAAGCTTTGGCGAACGGCTGTCGATTTCATTTACGGCCATCAACATCAGCGACAATCGCTATTTGCTCGATACGAGCAATACTTTCGGCGGCACGCACTTCGTGGAGCCGCGGCAATTTATTGGATCAATTCGCTGGAGATTCCACTACTAAGGGGCGGTTTGTAAATGTTCCGGCGAATAGCATCAGGTTCGGTAACGTTGATTTAGGAGACCGATTCTTGCGCACTGTCATTCCACTCGCGATCCTGGCGGCCATTTTTGCGTTCATTTTCGGATGGCTCACCTTCACCGGGATGAGCGCGCGAACCGCTCCCGGCTCCTTCGAAACGTTCCTCGGTCGAACGGTGCAAAGGCTCTCAATCCCGAAGTCGGCGCGCTCGGCAAAAAATCCGATGGAATCCACCCCAGACGCCCTGGTGGAAGCGCGTCGCCATTTCGCCGATCATTGCGCGAGTTGCCATGCAAACGATGGCAGCGGAAAAACCGAGATGGGCCAGAATCTCTACCCGCGAGTGCCTGATATGCGCCTGGAACAAACCCGGAACCTGACCGACGGCGAGATTTATTACATCATCGAGAACGGGATTCGGTTCACTGGTATGCCCGCATGGGGAGCCGGTGGCCCCAACGACCACGAAACTTGGCATCTTGTCCTCTTCATCCGGCATTTGCCGCATCTAACTCAAGAGGACCTCGATGACATGAAAAATCACAATCCGCGTAGCCCCGCGGAGATGAAAGAAGAACAGCAGGAAGAAGATTTTTTGAATGGGCACTAAGAATTCAGTATGACCCTGAGGAGGAACCTTGCTGACTAGAATTCTCGCGTTGATCGCAATCGTTTCGCTCGCTGCCGCCGTGTTTGCTCACGGCACTGACAAGCACGTGCTCGGCACCGTCACAAAAATTACGGACACCGAGATAACGGTGGAAACTCAGAGCAAGGAAGTGCAGGTCGTCAAAATCGCGCCCGATACGTCGTTCGTGAAAAGTGGCGCAAGCGCCACCCTCAAAGACCTAAAAGTGGGCGACCGCGTGGTGATTCATGCCAAGCCGGTGGGTAGCGATCTGATCGCGCATGAAGTGCGCTTCGGAAAACAAGCGCCCGCGGCCGCCTCCAACGCCACAGGGAAAACGCAGTAGCAAAGTCGCTGCGGAACAGTTCCAGGATTCCGGATTTGTTAATTTTCGCGAGCGAGAATGAAATCAGGAACAGCCAGGAGCGCCCGCCGGTAGTCCGAGTCGGGCAATTCAGCCAACGCATCTTTCGCGCGCGCCACATATTCATGCGCGAGCTTCGCGGCACGCTCAAGTGAGCCACTTTCGCGCACCAACCGCGTGATCTGTTCCGGCCGCACGCTCACGAAGCCCCGCTCTTCAAGCACAGTCGCCACAAGATGCCGCCCGCTCGCGGCGTTCCCGTCATGACCATTCCCATCGCCTGCGAGCACCGCTTCCGAACGAAGCGCAAAAATCAGCGGCAGCGTCACCTTCCCTTCCTTCAAATCGCTCAGCACCGGCTTGCCTAGCTGCTCAGGCGACGCTGTGAAGTCCAACAAATCATCCACAAGCTGGAACGCTAGCCCCGCATTTCGCCCATATTCGCCAAGCGCGTCCTCCACGCTTTTCGGCTGCCTACCGAGAATCGCACCGAGCCGCGAGCATCCGCTAAACAGGCACGCTGTCTTCCGATACGCAAGCTCAGTAGCCTCGGTCTCAGTCAAATCAATCTGCCCGAGCCGCGTCAACTGCAGCAACTCCCCTTCCACCATGTTCTGCGTCAGATCGATCAGAATGTCGAGGATTGCAAAATTCCGTTCCCGCAGCGCCATCTCGAACGACTGCATATACAGCCAGTCGCCCGCCAGCACGCTCATGTGATTTCCCCACCGCGCATTCGCGCTCGGACGCCCCCGCCGCGTGTTCGCGCCATCAATCACATCATCGTGAATCAAAGTCGCGTTATGAATCAGCTCAACGACCGCGCCCAGCCGTATCGCGCTCGGTCCGCGATAGCCCGAAGCTCCAGCCGCCAGCAAAAGCAAAGCCGGACGTAGCCGCTTGCCGCCGCCCTCGCGCAAATAACTCGAAATCTCGCACACCGGCTCGATCGCCGCAGCATTCTGCCCGGCAATCTCCCGCTCCACCAGCGCGAGATCATCGCGAACCAGCTCGAAAATTTCCTTCACGGTCTGGACGGCGAAGCCCATTTTCGAATTTTACCCTTTGCGCGCCGCTTGATTCTGCGCGTCAAGCCGGAAAAAACGCCGAAAATTCGCAGCGGTAGCCGCCGCAACCTCTTCGCTCGGCAAGTCTCTCACATTCCCCAATGCTCGCGCTACCTCCACCACATTCGCAGGCTCATTTCGCTTGCCGCGCCGCCCCTCAGGCGGAAGAAACGGCGAATCAGTTTCTGTCAGCAGCCGCTCCAACGGAATTCCCTTCGCCACATCACGCAAATTCTGCATTTTTTTGTAAGTTACATTCCCCGCAAACGACACCATGAACCCCATATCGAGCCCGCGCTTCGCATCGTCGAGCGTCCCCGTAAAGCAGTGAAGAATCCCGCCCAGTCCGCTCGACCGCCAATCCCGTTCGATCATCTCCAGGCAATCCGCCCACGCGTCGCGGCAGTGAATCACGATCGGCAGCTTCGCCGTCCGCGCCTGCCCCAACTGCCGGCGAAACACCTCCTGCTGCACGTCGCGCGGCGAATGATCGTAGTAATAATCGAGGCCCATCTCACCCCACGCAATCACGCGCGGATGCTTGGCCAGCTCGCCGAGCTTTTCGAAATGTTCCTCCGTCGCAAGTTTCGCCTCGTGCGGATGAATTCCCACGGTCGCGTAAATCCAGTCATGCTGCTCCGCAAACGGTATCGCCGCGTTCAGCCGCTCAGGCCCCGTTCCGCTGCCGATCGCGAGCAGCGTCTCCACTCCCGCCGCCCGCGTCCGCTCAAGCATTGCGTCGCGATCCTCATCAAACTGCGGAAATTCCAGATGCGCATGCGAGTCAATAATTTTCACTTCCTACTTCCTTCTCACGCCACCGGTTCCCGGCCCGCGCGACCCGCTCTTCTGCAGCACAAATATCATCTCCCGCGCCTCATTATCGAGCGACTCCCGCCCAAACGAACCGTACTCTTCCACCGGTTCCAGTCCCGCTAAGAGAAAAAGCGCGCGTAACTGCTGATATGTGTAGTACGACATTTTCAGCGGGCCGGTTTCTTCGAGAATGAGATTATCTCCTTCATAAGTCCTGAACACGAATTCGCCGCTAAATGTCTGCTGAACCTTGTCGTACGATTTCTTGCGAAAGTATCGCCGCACCACCTTCGGCGGCTCCCCATCAACTGCCCACTCGAGATCGAGAATCTCTTTGCCGATGTTCGCAGCAATCCCCTCGAAATTCGGAAAGAAAACATCGAACACAAGGCGGCCGCCTTCCGCTACATGAAATGCCGCAGTCGTAAGCGCGGCCACTTGGTCTTGCACGGTATACATATGCTGCAGCGGCCGAAACGGAATAATCACCAGCGGGAATTTCTGCGCCAGCCGGAAGCCGCGCATGTCGCCTTCATGAACGGTCACTCGCTCGCGTACTTCCCGCGGCTCGCGCGCCAGATTACGCCGGAGAATGGTCAGCATGGACTCAGAAGTGTCCACGCCCGCGATTTCAATTCCCTCGCGCGCAATGGGCAACAGAACCCGTCCAGTTCCGCACGCGATCTCCAGCACTGGGCCGCCGCACTTCCGGGCGACATCGACATAGAACGGCACGTCGACCAAATCCTGCTTTGAGCAATAGCCAGTGTCGTAATGCGACGCCAGGATCTCGTACGAATCGGGCTCGCTGGTGCCCATGATTGGTTACTTCACCTTGGCGCCTGCAGGAATATCCTCTGCAAACGTCACCAGCACCGGCTTGCCATCCGCCCCATCCGACGCCGCCAGCAGCATCCCGTTCGACTCCTGCCCCCGCATTTTTCGCGGCGCAAGATTCGACACCACCACCACTTTGCGCCCAACAAGCTCCTCCGGCGCATAAGCCAGCGCGATTCCCGCCAGCACCTGCCGCACTTCATCTCCGATATCAACCATCACCTTCAGCAGCTTGTCTGCCCCCTGCACTTTCTCTGCAGCTTTCACCACACCAACTCGCAGCTCAACTTTCGCGAAATCATCAATCGTGATTTTTGCTCCCGGCGCGGGAGCCGCAGCAGCGGCCGCTCCTGCCACAGCCCCAGTAGGGGCACCGACCGGCGCGCCACCCGCAGGCGTCGAAGTCGATGCTGCAGGCACCGCAGCGCCCGGATTGCGAATTTCGTTTTCCATGGCTTCTATCCTCTCCATTGCTTCATTTTTCTCTACTCTTGGAAAAACAGCCTCTGACCGTCTGACTTGCGTGTCAGGTATCAGTGCGCCCCATTTCAACTGGTCGATCCGCTGATCCGCTACTCTTCCTGATTGCCCGAGCTGCTCCCAAATCTTTTGCGTAGCGTCCGGGATGATCGGGTGCGCTAGAACTGTAACGGCGCGTAAGGTCTCTGCAGCGATGTACAAGATGCTATCAACAAACCACCGCATCTCAGGCTTATCCCCGTGTGTCCACGGCTTGTAACGGGCCAGAAATCCGTCACCGTATTCGTAGTGAGCAACAATTTCCCAAATCTTTTCCGCCGCACTCGAAAAGTGAAACTGATCGTAAGCAGTACAAATTTCCTTGACGAACTTCGCCCTTAAGGCGTTCGATTCTTCCGAGTTCCACGAATAACCCGTTTCCCGGTCAAATTTTTCAGAGATTTGCGGAATCCTGCCACCGCAGTATTGATGGATCATCGCAATGACCCGGCTCGCAAGATTCCCCAACCCATTCGCCAAATCAGCGTTATACCTCGTAATCAGCGCATCCCGCGAAAAATTCCCATCCTGCCCAAAAACAACCTCCCTCAACAAGTAATAGCGCAGCGCATCATTCCCCAGCACCTTCACAATCGGCTCCGGATACGCCACATTCCCCTTCGACTTGCTCATCTTCTCCTGCTCAAAAAGCAGCCACCCATGCGCCACAATCTGCTTCGGCAACGGCATCCCCGCAGCCATCAGAAACGCCGGCCAGTAAACCGCGTGGAAACGAATAATCTCTTTCCCCATCGCGTGAATGTCCGCGGGCCAATACCGGAAATCCGGCCCATCATGCTCGCCATCCACAAATCCGATTCCGCTCATGTAGCTCGTCAGCGCGTCATACCACACGTAAAACACATGCTCGGGATCGTCCGGCCACGGAATTCCCCACTTGATCGATTTGCGGCTGATCGAAAGATCCTTCAGCCCACCCTCGACGAAGCTCTTCACCTCGTTAAACCGGAAATCGGGATGCACGAATTGCGGATTCTTCGCATAAAGCTCGAGCAGCCTCTCCTGATAAGCCGAAAGCCGGAAAAAATAATTGTCCTCGGAGACAAGCTCTCCCGGTCGCCCGCAGTTAGGACAGTCCGCCGGCTCCGGCGTATCGCTGATGTAGAGGTTGTCGTAAATGCAGTAACGGCCCTCGTACCGGCGCTTGAAAATAGATCGCTGCTCTGCCGGCAATCCCTTATCCCGCGCCAGGGTGCGGCGAATCAGATTCTGCACTGCTCGCGCATGCCTGGTTTCGGTCGTGCGGATGAAGTGCGTGTATTGAATCCCCAGCAGCTTCCATAGCTCGACGAAAATCTTCTGATTGCGATCCACTAGCTCAGCCGGCGAAATTCCCGCCTTCTCAGCCGCCCGCTCGATATTCACGCCGTGCTCGTCGGTACCAGTCAGATACGCCACGTCGTACCCGCACATCCGCTTGTAGCGCGCAATCACGTCGCACACAATCGTCGTGTACGCCGAACCAACGTGCGGCCGGGAATTCGCGTAGTAAATCGGCGTCGTAAGATAGAATCTTTTCTTGTCGGTCGTCTCAGGCATCGGCTATTTGCTGTTTTCCCCGCGCTTCTGAAATTCAAATGATGCAGCCGCGATCACTTGCTTCAGCGGCACGCCCCGCTCAACCGCGATCCTCTGGCAATCCTCATACTCGGGCGTGGCGTTCAGGATCGTCCCATTCATCCGCGAAACTTTCATGCGCACCGACCCCAGCGGCGTTTCAACAGCCACAAACTCGCGATTCAAAGTTTTCCTCCGCACGTCATAAGTGCGAACCCCAATCGTCGTAGTCTCGCTGAAAATCAAATCGATCAACCGGGTCACATTCTCAGGCTCACTCAAAAGCGTGACGAGTTGGCCCGGTCGATTCTTTTTCATCTGCACCGGCGTCGAAAACACGTCCAGCGCCCCGGCCGCCAGCGCCCGCTCGGCGAAATACCCATAGATCTGTGGGCTCATATCGTCGAGGTTCGTCTCAATCACGGCAACTGGCGAATCCCATCGCCCGCCCACTTCGGATTCGGTTGTCTGCGTCGAATCTGAGTCGCCAATCAGCAGCCGCATCACGTTAGCTTTCTCTTTCAGATCAGACGACCCCGCGCCATAGCCAATCGTCCGCAGCGTCATCGGTGGAATCTCCGCGTATCGCGTCGCAAGCGTAGTCGCAATCGCGGCACCAGTAGGCGTCACAAGCTCCCGCTCGATTCCGCTCGAATACGTCGGCGCCCCGCGCAGCAATTCGGCTGTAGCCGGCGCTGGCACGGGAAGCACCCCGTGCGCTGTCTTCACCTGTCCCCGGCCAACATCGAATCGCGAACACGCGAACTCATCGATCCCCAGCAGCTCGAATCCGATCGCCGATCCCACAATATCAACAATCGAATCCAAAGCCCCCACTTCGTGGAAATGAACCTTCTCCACTTCGATGTTGTGAACCTTCGCCTCAGCCGCCGCCAGTCGCTCGAAAATTTTCGTCGCCCGCGCAGCAACTCGCGGCGCCAGATGCGCCTCATCAATCCGCTTCAAAATAACCGAAAGCCCGCGATGATGATGCTCCTCCTTCGACCCAACCCTCACATGCGTCGCAAAAATCGCCCCGCGCTGCACCTTCTCAGCCGATATGCTCCAATTCTCCAGCCTGAGTCCCCCTAGCCCCGATTCGATCTCGCGCAGTTCCGCTCCCGCATCCACCAGGGCGCCCAGCACCATGTCCCCGCTGATGCCCGAAAAACAGTCGAAATAGGCGATACGCGAACTTTTCATGAGTGCACTGCCGGAATGATCGCGGCAAGCCGAAAAAATGATGTTAGTCTGCCCTCTAAGTCCTGTCAAATCCGCGCGCTAGGACGACTCCGCACGTAGTAAAGGATCTCTCGCAAGGTGACCCTTTCATTCCAACAATCGTCGCTCTCAAACGCGCTGAGTTCTCGGCGCTCGATCCAATTTCCGTTCTCATCGCATCTGTAGATGAATTCCGAAATGTGGTTGGGTATGTCGCTTTCAGAGAAATCGTTAAATGATAAAACCCGGCTCTTGCGTCCTTCGGCGTCATATTCATACCGATACAAGCCGTCACCAAGCGCATCGCCGTCTGGCGTTAGTCCATACGTCTCCGCAAGCCGTCCGTTGGAATCGTAGGTCGATATCGAGCGCTCGCCAACGCCTCCTTCAACTCGGTAGTAAACAGAGACAGATTTAGCGAGCCTCTCCTCTGCGTATTCAAACTTCTTTTGAAGAAAAAGCAGGCCGTTTGCCCGGAATCTCGCAATAGAAATCAAGTCTTTGCCGCGATATTCTTCCACTCCGCTCGCCAACAAATTCCCCGCAATGCTGCGCTCGCTCCACTCCGCTCGTCCGCCTCCGTCCGAATACTCGTAGCTCATCACGGCCGCTAAGTTGCCTCGACTGTCATACTTAAGAGTGCCGGTAAGCCTTTGCTCTACGTCGTAAGAACACACTTCGCGGCAGTCGAGTTCTCCCAAATAGTTGTACGCGGTAAGCTCTTGGACTAATCCTTCGGGGGAAAATTCAATGTCGAAGCTTTCGAGATCTCGATGACGATCGATCTCCGGGGTAATCGGGCGGTATTCTCGGCGTTGCCTTAATCTTCGGACGCGACCTTCAACTTCATAGTTTTCATTCATCTCCTATGTGCGGTCAACAGCCGGATGGTTTCCGGACGGACTCAAGCACTTAAAGATTATAGCAGTTTTTGAGCCCTCGCTCTTGCCTATGGATTACTACTATGCTACTTTTGTGAAGGTCGAATTAAGTCCCAAAAGGGCTTACGGGATTAGGCCATGAGCGAGGACCAAGACGCCCCGCGATCCTCAGCCCACGCTCTCCGGAGCGTGGGCGAAACAAAGCTCCCAAAACACCTCAAATTTCTAATCGCAAATCTGGAATTAGAATTCCACCTAAGTCCCATAAGAATCAGCGATCTAAAATTTTCTAATCGCAAAGAAATTGCAGTTTTTGTTTTCATTTTCCCAGGCCTGGAAGCGTCGCCAGCCGGTGCCTCTTCGCGCTTTGACGCCCCTCGCCGCATTCCCTATAATCGCGGGATTCTTTCAGCGCGTAAGCGCCCGTAGGAGGCTTGTGTACAAAGTTGTCGAAGACCGGATCCGGAAAGCGCTAAGGCACCATATCCACGAGCGTTACAAGACCGACGTGCCCATCGCCACCGAGCGCCCCCCGAAACTTGCCATGGGCGAAGCGGCCTCGCCGGTCTGCTTCGAACTAGCCAAGCGCCTGAAGAAACCGCCGCGTGCCCTGGCGCAGGAAATTGCGAATTCGTTGAAGCCGATTCCAGGCGTCGCTCGAGTCGAGGTGGCAGGCGCCGGTTATCTGAATTTTTTCTTCGACCGCACAGAATTTTTTAGAGGCGCGCTCGCAGAGTCCACGCAGAAATCCACGGCTGCCGGTGCGGATGCACCCAAAACGATCGTTGAGCACACCGCGATTAACCCTAATAAAGCCGCGCACATCGGCCACCTGCGCAACGCGGTGCTGGGCGACACCTTCGTGCGCCTCCTCCGCCACGCCGGCCGGAACGTCGAAATTCAGAACTACATCGACAACACCGGCGTCCAAGTCGCGGACGTAGTTCTCGGGTTTCTGCATCTCGAAAAGAAATCAATCGACGACGTGCGCGCGCTCACTCTCGCGCCCAGGTTCGATTATGTCTGCTGGGATCTCTACACCCGGGTCACGCAGTTTCTCGCGGAAGATAAATCGCGTCTCGAACTCCGCGCCCGCACTTTGAAAGAAATCGAAGAGGGCCAGGGAGAAGCCGCGCGAATGGCCGAATTGGTAGCAACGGCTATTGTTCATCGCCATCTCGAAACACTCGACCGCCTCGGAATCGATTACGACCTCCTCACCCAGGAAAGCGAAATTCTGCACCTGAAATTCTGGGATGCTGCCTTCGACATGTTGAAGAAAAGCGGCGCGATTCAGCTCGCAACAACCGGAAAAACTGCAGGCTGCTGGGTGATGCAGCTCCCCTCAGACCGCGAGGCAAAAGAAAGCCAACCAGAAACCCCCGACAAGACAAACGACAAGACAGACGACGAGCCCGCCGAACAGGCCGAAGCCAAGATCATCGTCCGATCCAATGGCACGGTCACATACGTCGGAAAGGACATCGCCTACCACCTCTGGAAGTTCGGCCTTCTCGACCGCGATTTTCACTACCAGCGGTTTCACACGCACCCGGACGGACACGAAGCCTGGGTCACCGCAAGCGAGCGCAGCGACGCAGGCGCGCCGCCTTTCGGTCACGCCCACGAAGTCTTCAACGTAGTGGATTCGCGGCAAGCGTATCCGCAGCAAGTAGTCGCGGCAGGACTGCGCGCACTCGGCTACACAGAGCAAGCCGACCGCTTGGAACACTTCGCTTACAACGTCGTAGCGCTGACGCCGCGCTGCGCCCGCGAAATGGGCTACGAAATTCCCGAGGAAGATGCCAAGAAGCCGTACGTCGAAGTAAGCGGCCGCAAAGGGCAAGGCGTGAAAGCCGACGACCTGCTAGACCGCCTGGAACAAAGCGCGCAAGCGGAAGTAGACGCGCGCCATGCAGAGGAGCCAGAAGCCGACCGAAGAGCGATCGCCCACGCCGTGGCAGTTGGCGCGCTGCGCTATTTCCTGCTGCGCTTTACGCGCTCAACAGTAATCGCCTTCGATTTCAAAGACGCCCTGAGTTTCGAAGGCGAAACCGGCCCCTACGTGCAATACGCCGTCGTCCGCATCAACGGGATTGGGCGCAAATGGCACGCGCTTGGCGAGACCATAACAAAAGAAGATATCCAAAACTACGTCCGAATGGAGCGAGGTGAATTACAAATCGGGCAATTTCTAGCTCCAAACACGGGCGATGATCTGTGGGACTTGATCCTGATGGCCAGTTCGCTCGATGCGCGCGTGGAGCAGGCGGTTTCGTCTCAGGAGCCAGCGTTCATTGCGCGTTACGCTTTCGAACTGGCGCAACAGTTCAACAATTTCTACCACAAGCACCCAATTCTCACTGAGGAAAACACAGAGAAAAGGGCGTTCCTCTTACGTTTGACCAGCCTGGTGCACGACAACCTAGAGGCGGCATTGGGCCTGATGGGAATCGTCGCCCCGGAAAAAATGTAGCCATGCCAACAAACCCAACTTCTCTAGAGTTTCATCGCGAAATCCACAATCGAGCGGATCGCGACGCCGGTCGGGCCTTTCGCTAGCCACGGACGGCCTTCGTCCACCCAGCACGTCGCCGCGATATCGAGGTGAATCCACGGCGTGTCCTCGGCGAATTCCTTGATGAACCACGCGCCGGTGATCGCGCCGCCACCTTTGCCGGTGCCGGTGTTGCGAATGTCGGCGATGTTGCTCTTGATCATTTCCTGATACTCGTCGTCGATGGGCATCGGCCACATTTTCTCGCCTGCAGATTTCGCGCTTTCGAGGAACTGGTCTAGATATTCGCGCGGCGTGCCGAACGCGCCGACGTGGACGTTGGCAAGCGCCACCTGAATCGCGCCGGTGAGCGTAGCGGCGTCAATGATGTGCGTCACTCCGAGCTTCTTCGCGTAGGTGAGTCCATCAGCCAGAACCATGCGGCCTTCGGCGTCCGTATTGATAACTTCGATCGTTTTCCCGGACATTGCGACCTGAACGTCGCCCGGTTTTTGCGCTCGCCCGCCGGGCATGTTCTCCGTTGCGGGAATCACGGCGATCACGGAGATTGAAGGCTTCAGAAAAGCCAGAGCGCGCATTGCGCCGAGCATCGTGGCGCCGCCGCCCATGTCGTACTTCATCTTCTCCATGTTGTCGGCTGGCTTGATAGAGATGCCGCCAGTGTCGAAGGTCACGGCTTTGCCCACAAGCCCGAGAACCGGTGCGCCCGGTCGCGGCGTTTGCGGTTCGTAGCGCAGCACAATTACGCGCGGCGGCTCGACGCTTCCCTGCGCAACTCCGAGCAACGCGCCCATTTTCAGCTCGGTGATTTTGCGGTCATCGAGAATTTCCACGCCCAGGCCAACTTCCTTGGCCATGGCTTCGGCCTTGGCAGCAAGCATGCGCGGCGTGAGGCGATTCGAGGGTTCGTTGATGAGGTCGCGCGCGAAATTCTGCGATTCGGCGATGACGCGCCCACGCTCGATCGCCTCGTTGATTCCGGAGAGCGAACCGTTTCCGAATCCGGCGAGCGAGACGGATTGAATCTCCTTGTTGTTCTTTTTCTCCGAGCGATACTTATCGGATTCAAAATCAGCGACGAGAAGCCCTTCAGTAATGGCTTGCGCAGCAGCGGGGCTGCGTTCTCCCTCCCGCGTGAGAAACGCGAAATTTTTCACGCCGCGCGATTTCAAATAGCGCAGCGCGGCACCGGCGATTTTGCGCAGATCGCCAACCACGAATTTCCCGGGCTTCCCTGCCCCGACAAGGAGCAAGCGCTTCGCGTCCATCCCTTCCGGAAAATGCAAGAGCACGGTTTCGAGAGCTTTTCCTGTGATTTCGCCACTCGTGACCAGAGTACCGAGTCCGCCCGTCATGCGGCGGTCGATTTCGGCGAGAGCGCCGTCTATTTTATTGTCGCCCTCAAAAACATATGTAACCAGCGCATCGGCCTGAATTGAAGAGTACGGCTGAGAATCAACCTGGATCTGCATAGTTTCCTTTCGATTTTGTCTTTCGTCTTGTGTTTATCGGCGGCGAGAGCGGCTGATCGCTTCGCTGGCTTCACGTTTTGCTTCTTTTTGTTTTTCGGATTCGCGGCGGTCGTGGAACTTCTTGCCTTTACCGACCGCGAGTTCGCATTTGGCCATCCCGTCGCGGAAGTAGAATTTCAGCGGGACGATGGTCATGCCTTTCTGCTGAATCT
>Ga0209525_1000065_pt1 | contig 37615 bp, 37 predicted proteins | sample JacPin_JW_Ref_O1_FD_187958 | JGI IMG/M metagenome (GOLD analysis project Ga0209525, IMG submission 187958) | Forest soil microbial communities from Algoma, Ontario, Canada - Jack Pine, Ontario site 1_JW_Ref_O1 (SPAdes) (version 2) | ecosystem: Environmental > Terrestrial > Soil > Boreal... | reverse complement strand
AGCTTTTCGTCAACGGCACCTACGCCGATGCAGCATCCGCCCGCAATCGCAATCGCCGTCCCTAACTCTAGCTCACCCTGACCAATAGAATTCGTCGAATCAACTGAGATTCAAACCAATCCAATGACGAATCGCTCTCCGCGCCGAATCGCAACAATAGCCGCATGCCTGTTTCTCTTAGCGCGTTCAGCACTAGCCATTCCGCAGCAACACGAAGACACAGGCCGTCAACACGACACCACCGCCATGAACACCCGCGGTGCCCACGTAATGGGCTTCGACCAAACCAAAACCACCCATCACTTCACCCCCACAAAAACCGGCGGAATCATCCAAGTCCAAGCCAACGACCCCTCAGACACAGCCAGCCGCGACCACATCCGCATGCACCTCGAGCACATCTCCAAAGCATTCGCCCAAGGCGACTTCACAGACCCCCACGAAGTCCACGCCGAAACCCCGCCAGGCGTTCCCACAATGAAAGCCCACAAAGACAAAATCACCTACCAATTCGAATCAATCGCCAAGGGCGCAAAAGTGATAATCACGACGGAAGATCCCAAAGCCCTAGAAGCCGTCCACGACTACCTCCGCTACCAAATTCGCGAACACAAAACAGGCGACCCCCTCGACATACAATGACGCGACCTGGCCCCCTCGGTGTTCTGGCTAATTCCAGCTGAGCCTCAAGCCTTTCCCTTGCTGTTAAGAGCCGTCCCGGTTACTATGCGTCGGACACTCGATGACGCGCCTCCCATGGATCGCCGCCATCCTCCTTGCAGTTGCGCCAGCATCGCAGGGCGCCGACACCGTTCGAATCGCAGAAATCGGTGTGAAGGGTTACTACTCCCAGGATCGGCCCACTCGCGTTGAAATCATTCTTCTGCACCGGTCCGCTGAACCGATTGCGGTCGACCTCCGCATCCGCGCTCATTCCTTCCCGGTGCCGCGCGTCGAACGCATCGACACGTTTTCGCAACGTCTCCGGCTAGGCTCCGATGAGCAGCGCCTCATCAGTGTTCCCGTGCTCCTGCAAGCTTCCCAAGGCGCAAGCGTCGAAGTCGACGAATTGGACGGCCGCGGGCAGGTCCTAAGTCACGACGCGATGTTTCTTGAAGCCCCGCTCCAATCTCATCTGATCGGCATCCTCTGCGCCAAGCCGGATATATGTCAGCAGGTCCAATCACAAATCTCTTTCAGCGGCACCTCCTTTGACCAGACCGAGAAGGGCAAATACTTGAAGTTCGTCACAATCGAAAACCCGCCGGGCGCATCTTGGGAATACTCGCCCGTCGGCACGTTGATCGTCGCACGGCCTCCGTGGCAAATGGAGGCTCAGCAGCGCGACGCGTTGGAAAACTTCGCTCGTCAAGGTGGCACCCTCATTCTGCTGGATGATCAAGCCCATGATCCCAGCTTTCTCTCCGTCTACCGGCCCGCGGGTGGAAGCGTGGGGCCCTCCACTCTCGGTCGTGGAAAGGCCTTTTTTGTGCAGTCTCTTACGAGCAAGGTCTTGGGTGGCTTCTACGCGGGAGCCAATTTGGGTCGGTTTGTGTCGGATTTGAGTTCGAGTGGCCGTACCAACGACGAGCTCAGTTGGATCCGCCGGCGATTCAGTCTCCACTTTCACTTTCCAACATTCTTGTGGCTACTCATTTGGCTCAGCGCGTACCTTCTGATCGCCGGTGTCGGCAACTTCATTCTTCTCCGCAAGCTGGACCGTCGCGAATGGGGTTGGATCACGCTGCCGTGCATCTCACTTCTTTTTGCCGCCGCCATGTATCTTTCAAGTGTTTCTAGCCGCCCTCGTCTGCTGCGTGCTGACGATGTGACGTTGAACTGGATGGACGAATTCAGTCTGGTTGCTCTTATTGAGCGGGGTGAGCGGGTTTCTTCGAATCGGCGGCAGACGATCAATTTCGAAGCCGGAGGGAATGTCATCCTCGTGGGCGATCGCAATGGCACGGGAAGTGCCATGTCGTCTGACCCGTTTAGCGACGAGGCGGGCGACGCTTTTCCCCGCTGGAATGTTCGGTTGAATCCCACCACCGTCGAGTTCCCCATGTTGCAGTGGTCGTTTCGTGACCTTGAATTCGCCGGTCTTGAGAAATTGCCTGGTACTGTTCGGCGGCTGGACCCGAACCATCTTCGCAACGAAACCGGCCAGAACTTTCGCCAGGCTATCTACGTCGATCGCGGCGCGGTCTATCGTTTTAGTAGCGTCCCGGATGGAGCTGTGCTTGATTTGTCCGCGGCGGAAAAGAAACCCCTGAGCAAGGTGTCGCATGCCTTGGTCTTTGCCTTCATGGGCTTTCCGACTTCGGTTGCCGAGGTTTCCCGGGATGAAATCGCTGCGAGTCGCGCAGCTTCTCCTGACTCCAGCGAAGACGCCTCTGCAGACTCGGCCGAAGCGAGAAACGTGGGCCAGCGTCCCTTCGACTTGATCGAATTAATTCAAGGCTGGCCTCCCGATGGAGGGCATGCTTTCGATGCTCGCTCGGGCGTATTCTTCGGTCTTGCCGACGAGCCACATCCACTCATGTCGATTTCTGGAAAGCAATTCATCGCGCAAGGCTGTTCCGTCACAATCGTGTCTTACGAGCGCAATCCATGATTGAGATCGAATCGATTGGCAAACACTATGGCCGCCGCGTCGCGCTGGAAAATTTCTCGTTGTGCGTCGAATCCGGAGAGTTATTTGGCCTCGTAGGACCCAACGGCGCGGGCAAGTCTACCCTAATCAAGATCCTCGCGACCCTCCAGCCTCCCGATTCAGGCCGTGCCCGCGTCAATGGGAAAGATGTCACTGCCGAATCCTCCTCCGTGCGGGCCGTAATCGGCTATTTGCCGGATGTTCCGGGCCTCTATCAAGACATGCGCGTTGAAGAGTTTCTGGAGTTTTTTGCGGACGCATTTCATCTGCGCGAGCCTCGCCGTCGCCAGGCCGTCGACCGCGCGTTAGCACGCTCTGGCCTGGAAAGGCGCTGCAATGATTTCGTTGAGCAGCTTTCCTTCGGAATGAAGCAGCGGCTGGTTCTTGCCAAGACGCTCTTGCACGATCCCCCTGTCCTCCTGCTCGATGAGCCTGCCACCGGGCTCGATCCTCTGGCGCGCATCGAGCTTCGCGAACTGCTGAAGGAATTGAATCGCGAGGGTCTTACGATCTTCCTCTCGTCTCACATCTTGAGCGATCTCGAGGATATTTGTACGCGCGTTGCGCTGATTGCAGACGGCCGCAATGCCGCGGGGTCGGACGGCCAGTCGGTTCTCAGCCTCTCGGCGCCGTCTGCGCAGTCCGATGCGCGAGTTGCCTGCGAAGTTGAAGTTCTTGGCGATCTGCAGTTTGCCGCCCGCGCTTCCTCCGGTTTTCCCGGCGCTCAGCTCGTTTCCACGCAAGGTCAACGGCTCCGCGTTGAGCTGCCCGGCGGCTCCGAGCAGGGAACTGCTTGGTTGCAGCACTTACTTTCGGCCGGAGTGAAAATCGTTTACTTCGATTCTCGCGGACCGGGTCTCGAGGAGCGCTATCGCCAGGCATTCGAGAAAAATCGCCCCGGGGGTGAACAGTGAATTTTCCGCGGGACGATGAGACGTCACCGAACAACGCGGCGAGAAAGACGATGAATCCCCCGGAGTGAAGCGATGAACCCAATGATTCGCAAGGAACTCCGCCAGCGCATGCGCGAGCGCCGCTCTTGGATTCTTCCCTCGATTTACATCGGCGTCCTTGGAGCGGTTGTCGCCATGGCGTATTTTTTCACTCTTTCAGAGTCTCCGTGGCAACGCGGCGGGGACATTCAAGGCGCTCAAATCGGCGTGACAGTCTTTATTACCGTGGTTTTTGCTCAACTGTCCCTCTTACTCCTCCTCGCGCCGGTCTTCAGCGCCGGAAGCCTCACGATTGAGAAAGAACAACGCACACTTCCGATGCTTCTCACCAGCCTGCTCTCCCCGGCAGACATCTGGTACGGCAAGTTCGTTTCCGCTCTGCTTTTTCTCACCCTCTTACTTGTCAGCGCGTTGCCCGTTTTGAGCCTCGCATTCTCACTCGGCGGGGTCGGGCCAGCGGAGGTAGTTCGCGCTACTGCAATGACCCTGCTTGTCCTCGCCAGTATCAGTGCCCTGGGGCTTTATTTCTCTTCGATTTTCCGCCGTAGCGTGCACTCCACCGCTGTCACCTACGCGGCTGTGATCGCACTCACTGCCATCACCTTCATTATCTTCACGATGATGGAGTCTCACTGGCAAACCAAGCAGGCTCAAATCACTCGTCCCGCGGGCGTCTCCGCGCCGGAAATACCGCGTTACTATTCGATTCCTCTCTATCTCAATCCTTTCTATGCCGTAGCGTCCGCGCTGATGCACACTCGCCACAAGTTCCCCGATTGGCTGATCTGTACGCTCGTCTTCCTATTTTTGGGTCTTGCGGCAGCCTTTCTCGCCTTCCGCAATATTCGCCGCCGAGGCGAGTCAGGCTGACCCGCTCCGCGTTTCCCTCGTAGCGCTGGCATCCTGCCGGCTCTTTTGAATTTGCTTAAGTGCTACGCAACTTTCCGCCGCCAAGCACTTCTTGCAAACCAACTTTTCTGCATGCTACCGTCATCTAACATCATGGGAGCTGAACGCAAACTCGAACGCGGCTCCCGATGGGGAAAGAAAGGAGCGTGTCAGTGGAACCACAGCCGTCAGCACCCTGGCTGGCTGGCGACGACACCCGCCGAGCATGGCTGCCTCAGCAATGCTCTCCAATTTCTAATCGCAAATCTGGAATTAGAATTCAAGCTAAGTCCTAAAAGAATCAGCAACCTAAAATTTTCTAATCGCAAATTTATGACGATTTTTCAGTCCGAAAATTGGGCCGCTTCGGAGTTCCGGCGCCTTCGGCCGGCGAAGCCCGCCATTCTGCTGAGAGGCTCGCACCATGCCTGACGCCTACGACGTTATCTGCATCGGCGCCGGGCCCACCGGCCTCGCCTGCGCCATCGAAGCGAAGCGCGCCGGTATGCGCCCGCTCGTCATCGACAAGGGCTGCCTCTGCAATTCGCTCTACCACTATCCCGTCAACATGACGTTCTTCACCACGCCCGAGCGCATGGAAATCGGCGACCTGCCGATGACAATCGCGGCAGGGAAGCCCACTCGCGCTGAGGCGCTCAACTACTACCGCCGCGCGGTCGAACATTACGGAATCGAAACGCGCCTCTACGAAACCGTCGATAAGATCAGCGGTCACGAGGGCGCATTCGTCGTCCACACCCACGACGAATCCGGCGCGAAGCATGAATTCCACGGCAAGAAAATCATCATTGCCACGGGCTACTACGACCGGCCTAATCCGCTCGATATTCCCGGCGAAAACTTGCCGCACGTCTCGCACTATTTCACTGACGCGCATCCCTACTGGAAGCAGAATGTCGTCGTCATCGGCGGAAAAAATTCTGCGGCGGAAGCAGCGCTCGATCTATTTCGCGGCGGCGCGCACGTTACGCTGGTTCACCGCGATGCGGCTCTGGGCAAAAGCTTGAAATACTGGGTGAAGCCGGACATTGAAAATCGCATCCGCGCCGGCGAAATCGCTGCGCTGTTCAACGCCAAGGTTTCACGCATTGAGCCCGGCAAAGTTTGGGTGCAAACAAATTCCCACGAGCAAGCTTTGCCCGCCGAGCAGGTTTTCGCGATGACCGGCTACCATCCCGACTTCGAATTTCTCGAGCAGCAGGGAATCCGGTTGGATCCCGTGACGAAAAAGCCGCAGACGAATCCCGAAAGCCTCGAAAGCAACGTGCCCGGCATTTACGTCGCGGGTGTAGTGGTCGGCGGAATGCACACCGGCGAAATTTTCATCGAAAACGGCCGCTTCCACGGCCGCCAAATCATCGCCGCCATGACGGGCAAAGGCGCCCTCCACGAAAAGCCCCCGGTCGCCCCGCCAGGTGAGTGAGACATGCCACCAACTTCGACTTCACCGGCCAGCAGATTGCAGCTAGGTGACAGAGGCGTCCGCCGGCAGGCGGCATTTGGAAATGTCGTCTGTGCGCTTTCATCTCCCTCGCAGAATATCGCTCGATCAAGTAGCAGTCGCAGGAGCGCTGTTCGCACCAGCGGTTTTGCCCGTCTGCGAATCGGCATTTGGTATAATCTTTCATTAGCAAATATGGCAGCCACCCCCGCACATCGCGTCTCAACCGGAGAACGAATCAACGTCCACGAAGCGCCCGGACGTTTGCAGCGTGAGCTCGGCTCGCGCGGGATTCGGCTCACGCGCCAGCGCCGCGTGCTCCTGCAGGTGATGGAGACCGCCCGCCGCCATCTCGACGCCGGAGAAATTCTCGAGCGCGCGCAAAAAATCGATTCCAACATAACGCGCGTCACCGTCTATCGCACGATCGATCTGCTGAAACGCCACGGCCTGATCGACGAGCTCGACCTGCTCCACCTTCGCGGCGACCGTCATTTCTACGAAAGCCACGGGCCACGCGACCATATCCACGTGGCGTGCCTGCGCTGCGGAAAAGTGCGCGAAGTGGAAAGCGAATTGTATGAAGAGCTGAAGCAGCAGATCGCCCGCGACTGCAACATTGATATCACAGTGAGCCGCACCGAAATCGGCGGCGTTTGCACGGAATGCCGCAAGCAGGAGAAGCAGCGCGCCAGTTCGTAATCGCCCGGGAGCGATTCGTCGCTATTGCAGCTTCTTGCGCGATGCGATAGGTTGTATCCCAATTCAGGGTTTGGAACGTCGCGAGGAGTATGCAGATGAAGGACCTTAAGATGCAGAAGAAGAAAAAGCCAAGCCGCAAAATTGCGCTGCGAGCGGTCCGCTTGCAGCAAGTGAAGTTTACGAGCAGCAGCAAGCCGGGTAATTACCCGTCAATCCCGATTTCCCCCGTCGATTGACGCCGAGCGCCGATCGTCGCACGCGCTACTTGGACTGCGCCAGCGACGCAAAGTACGCTTGCGCTTCGCCGATGTCGCGCAGTACCTGATCGCGCAGCGCTTCCGGCCCCGAGAACTTCTTTTCATCCCGCAACCGCTTCCAGAAGCGGACCTCCATTGCGCCGCTCGTTAAAGTTTCGGAAAAATCGAAGAGATGCGATTCGATCGCCAGGCGCTGGCCGTCGAACGTCGGCCGCACGCCGATGTTCGTCGCCGAGCGATACCTCTTGCCTTCGACCGTGGTTTCCGTTGCGTAGACTCCGTTCTTCGGCAGGCATTCCTGTTCGGTCGCAAGGTTAAGAGTCGGCACGACGAGTTTGCGCCCCTGGCCGGTTCCGGTTTTGATTTCCCCCCCCAGCGCAAACGGACGACCCAGCAGACGCGCCGCGTCTTCCATTCGTCCTTCGCGCACTGCGCTGCGAACCGCGGTGCTGGAGACGACGATGCCGTCTTGAATCACGGGCGGCACAACTTGGACTTCGAAATCCCAGCGCCGTCCGAATTCTTCGAGCAGCTTCACGTCGCCCGCCTGCTTGTGACCGAAGCGAAAATTCGCACCCACGAACACAGCGCGGGCGCGCAGAGTGTCGACGAGATACGTTCGCGCAAAATCTTCGGCGCTGACTTTCGCCAACTGCTCATCAAACTTGAGCACGAGCGCCGCATTCATTCCTGCATGTTCAAATTCGGCCAATCGCTGCTGAAGAGTGCAAAGAAGCAATGGAGCTTCAGCCGGTCGAAGAACTTTCGCCGGATGCGGAAAAAATGTGAGAGCTGTTGCTACGAGCTGCTCAGGTTTTTTGTAGAGATTCTCTTTCAAACCAACCCATTTGTTAACTGTTTCGAGAATCTTCTGGTGGCCGAGATGCATACCGTCGAAGTTTCCTATCGTGACGGCGCTACGGACAGGCAGGTCGCTGTATCTGCGATTCCACTCCGCTAAGGTGCAATGTATCGATGATTCCTGACTCATTAGACTTGCACCTCGAAGCGGAGGCCGTCGTAGGCGAGGCGGACATTTTTCGGGAGCTTGGCGTTGGTGTGTTCGTGGCCCAGGTCGTGGCAGATGTGCGTGAACCAGGCGTGTTTCGGTTTGAGTTCTTCGACGAGCGCGAGTGATTGCGGCACGTTGGAGTGCATTGGATGCGGCGTATAGCGGAGAGCGTCGAGAATGAAATGGTCGAGGCCTTTGAGCATCGCCTTGGAGGCTTCCGGGATGGTGCTGAAGTCGGTGAGGTATGCAGCATTGCCAAAGCGGAAGCCCAGCACCTGGCCTGGTCCGTGCATGGCTGGCACAGGAATAATTTCTACGCCGAAGAGCGTGAAAGGGCCCTCGATCTCGTGCAATTCCACGCCGGGCAATGAGCTGTCGGTTGGCTTGTCGTCAAAGATGTAGGCAAACGATCTCTTCAATGTTTGCAGCGTTGCTTCCGCTGCGTAGATGGGAATGGCGGCTTTCTGTTTCAGATTGTAGGGGCGAATATCGTCGAGGCCGAAAATATGATCCGCATGGGCGTGAGTGTAGAGAATTGCGTCGAGGCGATCGAGGTGCGCAGCCATAGCCTGGGAACGGAAGTCTGGCGTTGTGTCGATGACTACATTGCGTCCGGCGTAGGAGAGCAGCACGGATGGGCGCGTGCGCTTGTCATGCGAATCCTTTGATTCACAAACGGCGCAATGGCATCCGAGCGTGGGGACGCCCATCGAGGTACCGGAACCGAGAACAGTTACTTCAAGTGACTGGGGCATTTTTTGAGAAGTGCGCTGAGACGAAGCACTGAATGAAAGAACGCCATCGCGCATGAGGCAAGCATCAGCGATCGAGCTGGGCCTTAGCGCTGGGACAGGCTGAAGCCTATCCTACTTTTTCTGCGCGGCCTTTTTTGCCATCGCGTCGGCCGCCACTTTGGACATTTCCATAAAAGTGAGCTTGAGCTGGCCGAGGACTTCGATCAAAAGGTCATCGTCGGCTTTGGAGAGGTTTCCGCGCGTTTTCTCGCGTAGCGCGTCGAGCATATCGATCACTTCGCGGGCGCCTTCGAGATCGAGATAGGCTTGCCCGGTGCGCGGATCGGCCATTCCGCCGAGCATGGCAGCGGCGTTGCGAACGAGAAAATCGACAAGCATCTGGAAGCTGCGCGAGCCTTGCGGCTGCTCGGCGTCGAAGGGCTGATTGTCGCCGGACACGGCGCTGGCCGGTGCGTTGACGCTTGGATTGGAAGCTGGGGTCTTTGTGGCCCTGTTCGCGTCGGTTTGCGCTGGTGCATTCGCAGCCGCGCGGTTCGCTGCTCTGGCGGCGGCTTCCTCTTCGCGCCGTTCTTCTTCCTCTACGACGTCTTTGCGTAAGGCGCCGTCTTCGCTGAAGAGGCGCCTGTCGATAACCTTAAATGTTTCTTCCTGTTTCGGATCAGCCACAGAACATCCTTTTTAGTCACTTTTCCAACTTTGAGTATCTTGAAAGTTTAACACCCGCTCCAAGTCCTCACAAGTTAACCCGGTCCGCTCGGGCTAAGCCCAGTCTAGCTCTGCAGCGTCGTCTACTGGCATGCCGTAACCCCGCTGGCGAAGATCTAACGGTCGGCGCGATGGACGCTGGCGGCTCTGAGAGCCGCCCCTACTGACTTCGGATTGTTCGTCGGAAGTTCACTTTCGTTTGGCGGTTCGAGTACACTCCCAGTTTCTTTGAGGAGGAATTGGTGCAGAAAATCGAGCGCAAGCTGCGGCGGTTGTTGCTTACCGGCGCGGCGATCGCGGCTGTGTTTTTCCCTGTCTTTTCATTTTCACAAGCGGCTCCGCAATCGACCGGTTCGAAGCCGACGAAGGCCCTCACGATTGAAGCGATTTATGGCGAGCCCGGGCTGAGTGGCCGGTTGGCAGCTGGCGTCGCTTGGACTCCGGACAGCAGACAGATTGCGTTCTTCGAATCGACGGGCACAGGAAAGGATCCGCGACGGGAAGTCTGGACGATGGATGCGGCGACCGGAGCACGGCACTTGCTGATCGCGGCGGACAAGCTCGTGACAATTCTTCCATCACAACCCTATCCGCTGCGGCAGCGAACCGGAGCTGCGCGGCGTCCGCCTGCGCCGTTTCAATTCTCGCCGGACGGAACTGCGATGCTGTTCCGTGGACAGACCTCGGTAGTCTGGTTCGATTTGAAATCTCAAACTGCGCGTACGCTTGTCTCGGGAAAAGTCCTGCTGACGGACGAGAAGATATCACCGGACGGTCATTGGGTGAGTTTCGTGCGCGATTACAACGTGTGGATTGTGAGCACGAGCGGTGGAGATGCGCGCTCGGTGACGATGGGCGGAAGCGAAGCATTGCGAAAGGGCCAGCTGGATTGGGTGTATCCCGAGGAATTGGAAATTCGCTCGGGTTACTGGTGGGCACCGGACTCGTCTGCGATCGCGTATCTTGAGCTTGATGAGCACGCGGTGACGAAATACACGATTCAAAACAATATCGAGGATCTGGCCGAAGACGAAACGTACCGATATCCGCGGGCGGGCGAGGCAAATCCGGTAGCACGCTTGTTTGTACAGCCAATCGCCGGGGGAGAGGCTCGCGCGATGGATATTGGCAGCGACAAGGAGATTCTGATTCCGCGAGTCGAATGGCTGCCAGACAGCAAACGGCTCGCGATCCAGCGGCTTGCTCGCGTGGCAAATGTTCTCGAGCTGACGATTGCGGATGCGAGTAGCGGCGAGGCGCATGTGGTTGTCACGGAGAAGTCGAAAACGTGGGTCGATGTGACCGATATTTTGTGGTTCTCCAAAGACAGCAATCGGTTCATTTGGGGAAGCGAGCGAACCGGCTATCGCCATCTTTATTTATGCAAGACCGACGGCGGCGATCTGACGCAGATCACACACGGCGAGTGGGATGTGGAGTCTGTCGATGGCGTTGATGAGAAGCGCGGTGTGGTTTATTTCACGGCGACGGAACGGGGACCGCTCGAACGCCAGATATATCGGGTTGGGTTGGATGGTTCCGGGTTTGAGCGTGTTTCGCGGGAGGCAGGATGGCACAGTGCGAACTTTTCTCCGGATGCGTCCGCATTTGTTGATACGCACTCGGATGTGATGGCGGCTCCGAGGCAAGATCTGGTTGACGACGACGGAAAGCAAATCGGTGTGCTTCATGAAAGCAGCACGGACGTGGCGAATTACGGGCTCTCGGCTGTCGACTTTTTCCAGGTGAGAGCGAAAGACGGCACGTTGCTTAACGCGTCGATGATCAAGGCTTCGAACTTCGATCCTGCAAAGAAATATCCGGTGATCGTATTTACGTACGGAGGGCCTTCGCAGGTTGTGCGCAATATGTGGCAGAGCGGAAGCTTTCTGTTCAATCAGTTTCTGGCGCAGAAAGGATTCATCATTTTTTCGATTGATAATCGGGGATCAATGGGACGCGGACACGTTTTCCAGGAAAAGCTATATCACAACGTCGCGGTGCAGGAACTCGCCGATCAGCGAGACGGAGTGACGTACCTGCGGACTCTGCCGTACGTGGACGGCGAGCGCATTGGCATCTGGGGCTGGAGCTATGGCGGGCTCATGACGCTGCACGCACTTTTCGAAGCGCCGCAGGATTTCAAGGCGGGATTTGCTGGCGCGCCCGTTTCGGATTGGCTTCAGTACGATTCGATCGCGACCGAACGATTTCTGGGCTTGCCGAAGGATGATCCGGAGGGATATCGGAGAGCTTCGCCGCTGAATTTCGTGAGTGGTCTTGAAGGGAAGCTCATGATTGGACAGGGAACCGGGGACGACAACGTTCACCTTGTGAATACTATGCTGGTTCTGGATGAAGCGATTAAGCACGGCAAGAATATAGAAGTTGTATTGCTTCCGGGCCGCGGACATTCTGCAAGCGATCCCATCGGGCGAATTTATCTGATGAAGCGAGTTGCGGCGTTTTTCGAGAAAAATCTTCAGGGTAACTAACGGTCGGATTGGCTCTTGTGGGCAGGGGCCGGGGACTGTAAATTGTCGGGTCGAATAGGGGCGATAAACATCGCTGTGTCTTCACATCGAAAAAGTCGACGCAAATCGAAGGGAAAGGGCCCAGCAAGATTGCGCGGGCGGGCAGATGCGAGCGGGCGGGTCCGCAAAGACGGCCGAGCAATTGGCGCGGGTGGAACGGAATCGGCGGGTGAATGGTTCGAGAGGCTAGTCGCGCTGCAAACCCAGTTGCGGGCGCCGGGTGGGTGCCCTTGGGATCGCGAGCAGACGCACGAATCGCTGCGGAAGTATCTGGTCGAGGAAACGTATGAGGTGCTTGACGCAATGGAGGCGGGGGATTCGCGGGAGTTTGCGTCGGAGCTTGGGGATTTGTTACTGCAAGTAGTATTTCATTCCGTGCTGGCGGAGGAGGCTGGGCGATTTACGATAGCTGATGTGATTGAGTCTATTCATTCGAAGATGGTGCGACGGCATCCGCATGTGTTTGGGGACGTGAAGGCTGCGACTTCGGCGGAGGTGCTCAAGAATTGGGAGCAACTGAAGGCGGAGGAGCGGGCTGCGGAGGGAAAATCGGCGCGTGAGAGGGACGGGGCGATACTTGCTGGAGTGTCGCGATCGCTTCCTGCGGCGCTTGAGGCGTATGAGCTGACGCGCCGGGCGGCGAAGATTGGGTTTGATTGGGACAATGTGGAAGGAATCTTCGACAAGATCGAGGAAGAGAAGCGCGAGATTCTTTCAGTGATTGGAGCTAGGAAGGATGATAACAGTGCGAGGATCGAAGAAGAGGCTGGGGATTTACTTTTCGCCGCGGTGAACGTGGCGCGATTCCTGGATGTGAATCCCGAAATTGCGTTGAAGAAGGCAAATCGCAAATTCAAAGAGCGAATCAGCTGGATGGAAGGGGCGGCGCGAAGCGAGGCTGAGAGGCTGGCGGATTTGCCGAGGGCGCGCATGGAAGAATTGTGGGACGAGTCGAAGAAAGCGCTGCGATCCAAGAGGGATTTATAAGGTGGCCGGTGTGAAGGATAGGATTGAAATTCGGCAGTGCCACTCGCTGGACGAGTTTGAAGAGGGCGTTCGGCTCGAGCGGGTGATATGGGGCGAGGAGATTACTGTGCCGGCGCCGATTTTCGTGGTGGCGGATCATACGGGTGGGCAGGTGATTGGGGCTTTCGACGGCGGGAAGCTCGTCGGAATGACGCTGGCGCTGGCCGGATTCCGCGGAACATTGCGATTCCTGCATTCGCATATGACGGCGGTGCTTCCCGAGTATCAGAACCGAGGGGTGGGGCGACGGCTGAAATTATTTCAGCGGCAGGATGCGTTGAAGCGCGGGATTCCGCTGGTGGAATGGACGTTTGATCCGCTGGAGTTGAAGAACGCGCATTTCAATCTAGTGCGGCTGGGCGCAGTGGCGCGGCGGTATATCCCGGATTGCTATGGAGTGACGGAGAGCCCGTTGCATGGTGGTTTGCCGACTGACCGGCTGGTGGCGGAATGGTGGCTCGATTCGGTACGCGTGAAGGAAATTCTGGCTGGGAATTTGCCGCCTGCAAATCCGGGAGTGCAGCGAATTTCTGTTGCCGCCAATATCTCAGAGCTGAAGAAAGGAGATCGAGCATCGGGCGAACGCGTGCAGGCTTTGACGCGCCAACATTTCCTGAAATTATTTGGCAAGGAGTATGTGGCGACCGGGGTTGAGAATCGCGGAGATACTACGGACTATCTGCTTGAGCCGCGCGATTCGGTGGCGGGCGTGCATTTGCCGGAATTGACTCCGGAGTGAAAGGGAAAGCAACACGCCATTTGAAACGAAGACAAATGCAGATCCCTCGACTACGACGCGCGCCATCGCCCCGCGGAAACAGCCGGGACGCACAACTCGCGCTTCGCGATGGAACCAAGAACACGCGCGTCTCCACTCGCGATGACAGATAGTCTCAAAATATGCGACTTCTAAAAATTACACTTCGCGAAATTCATCTGCCAATGATCGCTCCGTTTGAGACGAGCTTTGGCGTGAGCGAGCTTCGCCGCATTCTGCTGATCGAGACGGATGTGGATGGCGTGGTTGGTTGGGGCGAAGCGACGGCTGGTGAGGATCCGTATTACTCGTACGAGACGGTGGAGACTGCGTGGCTCATCATTCGCGATTATTTGTGGCCTCTTTTGCGCGGCAAGGAATTCGCATCGGCGGCAGACGTGTGGGAGATGCTGACGCTTGTTCGCGGGCACAACATGGCGAAGGGCGGCTTGGAAGCGGCGATCTGGGACGCGGAGGCGAAACAGAAGAATGTGCCGCTCGCGAAACTGCTGGGTGGCACGCTAGACGAGATTATTTGCGGCGTGTCGATTGGGGTCCAACCTTCGATCGATGTGCTGCTGGGAAAAGTGGAGAAGGAACTGGCTTCCGGGTATCAGCGGATCAAAATCAAAATCAAGCCGGGTAAGGATATCGAGCCTACGCGGGCGCTGCGCGAGCGATTTCCGCGCATTCGCTTGATGGTTGATGCGAATTCTGCGTACACGCTGAAGGATGCCGCGCACTTGAAGGAACTCGATGCGTTTTACCTGATCATGATGGAGCAGCCGCTGGGGTGGGATGATATCTACTCGCATGCGGAGCTGCAAAGGCAACTCGACACGCCGATCTGTCTCGACGAATGCATTCATGACTACGAGCATGCGCGGGCGGCGATTGAGATTGGCGCGTGCCGCATTATCAACATCAAGCTTGGGCGCGTGGGAGGGCATACGGTGGCGCGGCGGATTCACAATTTGTGCCAGTCGAAGGGGATTCCGGTGTGGTGCGGCGGGATGCTGGAGTCGGGAATCGGGCGGGCGCATAACATCGCCATGTCGACACTGCCGAATTTTTCGCTGCCGGGTGACGTGTCGGCGAGCCGGCGATATTGGGCTGAGGACATAATCGAGCCCGAGGTGGAAGTGACGCGGCAGGGAACGATTCGCGTGCCGACGGGGCCCGGCATTGGTTATTTGCCAAGGATTGACCGGATCGAATCGCTGACGCGGCGACGCGAGGTGATTGAGTAGATGCCATCGAGTGGATCTTGAGTTCGCGCGCGACAGAAACTTCGAACCTCGCGGCGCACCGTCCTAGCTCTTTCATTCTGGCCATGTCGTTGGCAGCGATGCTGGCGATGTGGTCGTTTAATTATGTGGCTGCCAAGACGGCGTTGCGATATTTCGATGGGCTGACGCTCGCGGCGCTCCGGATAGAAATCGCCGGTTTGATTTTGCTTCCGATTTACTTTCTGCGGCGAAACCGGAGTAGGTTGACCCGTCGCGATGTTTGGACGCTGTCCTATCTCGGATGGCTCCTGTGTGCCAATCAGCTTTTCTTTACCGTTGGCTTGGCGTACACGACATCGGGCCATTCGGCGATGATTCTGGCGATTGGGCCGATACTCGTGCTGCTGCTTGCGCGAGCGATGAAGATTGAAGCGCTGACCACGGCGAAAATTGCCGGAATGGCGCTTGCGTTTACTGGAGCTGCGATCCTGGCGGCGGAGAATGGTTTTGATTTGCGGCGATCACCTACGCTTTCCGGTGACCTGATAACGCTCCTGGGAACTACGTGCTTCACGGTTTATGTGGTGCTGAGCAAGAAAGTGGCGAGCAGGTACGACAGTCTCGAAATGAATGCGGTGAATTTTTTCGCCAGTGCGATTGTGTTACTGCCGCTTGCGATTTTTCTCGCGGTGCATCTTGATTGGAAAAGCGTCCCGCGGGAGGGATGGATGGGGTTGCTATATATGGCGGCGATCAGCTCGGTGGCGGCGTATACGCTGTTCTATTGGGCGTTGCGTTATATGGAAGCGTCGCGCGTCGCGGCGGTGAATTACTTCCAGCCTATTGGCGCGATTCTCGTGGCGGCGCTCTTCCTTGGAGAGGTGCCTACACGGCATTTGCTGCTTGGGGGCGCACTGATCCTGCTCGGCGTCTATCTGGCAGAACGGGCCAAAAGCACAGCTCAGAAAATAGGTGCGGTGGGAAACTAAGCAGACTCGAGACGAGCTCTTAGAAGGCGCGAGTCTCTGAGGCGAAGGCCAAATTCGCGTTGAGGCGTTCGTCGAGGACCGCGGCTGCGTAGCGTGCGCAGGCTATCAGTTCCGTATCGGCCCATTCGGAGAGGGCCGGAAGATGCTTTTCGCAGACGCGGTCTATCCCTTCGACAATATGGAAATAGAGGCGCACCTCGCGGAGCCAGACGTTCTGCTTCTGGGTGGCTGGGCACATCTGCTCGGACGTGCGAGCTAGAAGTTCAAAATGGCGGGATTGAATCTGGCCCGGAGCCAGTCCCACGGCGGCTTGCAGGCATTCGGAAAGGGGCTGGGCCGCGACGGTGATCCACATCGATCTCCACTGGCAAACCGCGAACTGTACCAGTGCTGTCACCGACACCGCGAGAATGAGTAGAGCAAACATTGGTATCGCTCGAGGAACAGTTTCGGACAGGGGCACGCTAGCGGCAATAGACCTGACGTACCAGTCAGGGAAACTAGCTAAATGTCTTGTTTTGTGAGCCTTGAAGGGATGGCGCGAGAGGGACATCATTTTCGGTGATTGACGCCAGGGCACCTGTTCCGAATTCGGCCGACCCGCCGTAACAAATAGGAACGTCGCCCGGGCAGGCAAATTGACCCATGCCGGAGATGGAGATATTGTTTTCACATGGCGGTTTCTTGCCACCTTATGCCAGCCGATCTATGAATCAGTTAGATACAAACGCCGACGAGGCGCCGGAAATACCACCTCAGGAGGGCTATTCCTCGCGCTTGCTAGAGCTACAGCGACGCGAGTGGTGGACTTGGGGTGTGTCGGTGCTGGTGATGCTGGCGCTGACGACAGGAGTGGCATCGCTTGCGTTTCCCACAATCATGGACGGAGGGAAATCGCCGTGGGAATCACCGGTGTTCCAGGCAGTGGCGGGACTGGTATTCCTGATCGTCATTTTCGGTTGCTATCTGACGTATGAAAAATTCCTGATCAACCGATTGCGAATGGAAATTGCCGAGAGGCAACTGCATTCTGCACGGTGGCGTAACCTGGCGCTTGTCGATCCGCTGACGGGACTTTACAACCGGCGATTCATGGAACGGACGTTGAAGGCGGAAATTGGCCGGGCGCTGCGGAAGCACTACGACTTGACCGTGGTGGTGTTCGACCTGAATAAGTTCAAGGCGATCAATGACCGGCTTGGGCATCCGGCGGGGGACTCGGTGCTGAAGGCGTTTGCCGAACATTTGGGCACAGTGATTCGCGAGGCGGATACAGCGGCGCGGCTGGGCGGCGACGAATTCATGCTGATATTGCCGGAGTGCAATGGTTCGCAGGTGCCGGCGATGCTGCGGCGTATTGAACCCATTTCGGTGGATTTGAATGGCGAAAAAGTGCCGATTAAGTTCGCGGTTGGCTGGGCTGAATATCGTCCCGGTAAAGAGGCGGAAGAATTGCTCGCCGAAGCTGACCGAGCGCTTTATGAAGACAAGGAAAATCGCAAGAATCCTCTGCCTGCTGCTGTGATCGCGTAACTGCTCGCGAGTGCGTTCTTCCCGCTGACATCCGCGCGTTCGATTATTTTCCGTCCCAATCCGTTATGGATTATTCTCAAGAACTCTATGGGTCCGAATTTTCGGCTGGCGCCTAAGCGACCATTTCTTGAGGTGCTCGTGTACGCGCTGCGTTATCGCTGTCCGAATTGCCACCGCGGACCGATTTTCAAGGGGAGATTCAACCAGGTGCTGATCCGCTGCCCGGACTGCGGCCTTGGTTACTTTCGGGAATCCGGTTATTTCGTTGGGGGAATGATCCTAACTTACGGACTTACGATTGCGGTGCTGATTCCCGTTTATCTGGTCACGCCGCTTGTGCCGGAGTTGGCGTGGCTCTCCGAAACGATGAAATACGTGCTGTGGATCAGTTTTACGCTGTTGTTGGCGGTTCTGTTCGTGCGGCCGGCTTACGCGCTGTGGCTGTCGGTCGATTACTGGCTGGAGCCTTGGCCTGCAGCGAAAGCTAAATAATTTGCCGGTCGCGATTACGCGCGGGCGCTTGATTGGGCGTCGCTGGCGACTCGCAGAACGATTTTGCCGCGCACGTGTCCCGCTAAACCCCTCTCGAAGGCCTTTGCAGCCTGTTCCAGCGGGAAGACTTCGGCGATTGCCGTCTTTATTTTCCCCGCGTCGATCAGGCGTCCCAGTTCGATAAGTTCGGCGCGATTCGGCTCGACGATGAAGAACAGCTCGCGCGGGCGGTCAGCGGGCTGTTCGGGAACAACCATCTCGACGACGGAGATGAGCATTCCGGTGGGGCTCAGAACCAGGCGCGAACGTTCGAAGACGTCGCCACCCACCGTATCGATCACGAGATCGACGTCCTTTACGACCTCTTCGAACTTTTGCTCTTCGTAATTGATCACTTCATCGGCGCCGAGTTCGCGCAGAAATTCAGTGTGAGCTGATGATGCGGTTGCGATTACGTAGGCGCCCTTCCAATGTGCGAGTTGGACGGTGAACGTTCCGACGCCCCCGGCGGCGCCGTGGATAAGCACTCGTTGCTTGGCGGCGAGCTTGCCATGATCGAAAAGAGCCTGCCACGCGGTTAATCCGGCGAGCGGTACAGTGGCGGCTTGCTCGAAATCCAGGGTTTTTGGTTTCGGGGCTACATCGGAAGCCGCGACCGCGACGTACTCGGCGGCGCTGCCGTTGCGCCAGAAAGAAGCGAGGCCGTAGACCTCATCGCCGGCCTTCACGTCAGAGACGTCCGTCGCAACGGCCTCTACGATACCTGCAAATTCGTGACCTGGAATTGTGGGCAGCCGGGGCTGTCCGTCTTTCGTCTGGTAGGTAGGAGGCCAGGAAAGCTCGTCCTTGGTGATCGAAGTGGCGATCACGCGCACGAGAGCGTCAGCGGGATCGAGCACGGGTTTCTCTGCTTCTTCGTAAACTAGCTGCCGAGGACCACCAAGCGAATGCATCCGAACCGCTTTCATCTGTTCCTCCGGGAGACAGGTGAATCCGCAAACGCACCAAATAGCTGTCGCCCACTTTCGATGTGGACGAAAGGCCTGCTTACATTAGTTGACGGATGCTAACACTGGTGGGTTACTTCGTTCAATGAGGCTAGATAACCCGGCTTCGAAAAGAAAAGAGAAGGAATCGAAAGGCGGTCGCAACTTGACGGCAAGGCACGGATCTCGGCCACGCGCCTTTCGATAAATTCCGCGCTGCTGGTCTACGCTACGTTCTGCCGCTGAGAGATTGTCGCTAGCTTTGGTGTGGGCGAAAAAACGTGCCAGAAATCGCCCTGTTCCTTGGTGAATTCAACGGCTACTTTCTTTTTCTTGTTCCGGTGCTTCGCGTCTACATAGACGACGCGGCATTCCCGCTCTTCCTGCGTAAAGCTATTCACCAGAAGAATCGTTTGGCCTTGCTTGACTCGCGGCGCTAAAGGCAGCAGCGCACCATTCATGTTCACAGACTTTGCGACGGTCACATATCGAAATGGCAGACCGCGCTCGGTGCGGCCGTACACGTGAACCGGAATCGAAAATGGGAGCCTCTTACAGCGTCGTTTATCTTCCATCGGTTACCTCGAGGTGGTTGATCAGTTTTATGTCCAGGAATACGCTAATGGGCCGAACGAACTGGTGCAATAGTACTTTTGGGTGAAATTGCCCGCGAATAGGCGGCGAAGACCATACGCCAACGCATGGAACCCCAAGAGGATATTCTTGCACGAACACCCACCTGGCACCCACCCTTGTAAACGGCTGGTTTAGGACAGCTTCTTGGTGCTACTTCGCCGGCTGCTTGGCGATAATCTTGTCCTTGATTTTGTTATAAGTCGCCTGCGGAAGGACCTTCTTTCTGACAAGGTCGGTCTTCGCTTTGTAGGGACGCCCGTCGATGATTTTCTGCGAGTAGGCCGATCCGATACCGGGCAGGGCATCGAGTTGCTCCTTCGTGGCCGAATTGATGTCCACGAGGTCGCTGGATGCCGCCGGGGCGGCAGTCTTGGATTGCGCGGCCGCAATCGGGAAGGCATTGTTCGCGATCGCGGTTCCTGACCACCCGCCAATGACAAACAGCGAACATAGAGCCGCACAGCAAATTGCGATCATCACTCTTTTCGTCATTTCGCCTCTCCTCGATTCTTTCTTGTAGCTATTTAAGTTTGAAGAGCCCTATTGGTCGTTCTTCGCTGCATGGAAACCGGCCTTTTGAGCGTCGGCTTCGGACATATATTTACCGGTCTTGGTTTTGCCGTAGTAGCGGGTTCCTTCCTTGTGGTAGACGCCAGAATCGGTGTTGACCCAGACCTGCCCGCTTCCCGCGGGAGGCGCCGGCCGGCTTGCGCTGCTCTTCGAGGCAGAAGCGCTGCTGGATTTAGCAGGCTTCGTGGAGGCTGCTGAGTTCGAAGATGCAGGCGCGTTCGAGCTTGCTGGCGCGGAAGCTGAGGCCGCGGAGTTTGAGCTCGAAGGTGTTGACGCGGCCGCCGACGTACTCTTGCTCCCATCGGCATCGGCTTTAGTTGACTTCGACTTCTTCGTGCTTGCCGACTTCGTGCCGGAATCGGCGTCCTTTGACGCGGCGGTGTCGGTAGACGAGGCTTTGGCTGACTTCTTCGAACTGGTTGACTTGGTGCCGGCCGCTGAATCGGTTGAGGCTGTCGAGTCGGCCTTGGCATCTGTCGAAGAGGCCTTTGCTGATTTGGATTTCTTCGAACTGGTCGACTTGGTGCCGGCCGCTGAATCAGATGAGGCTGTTGAGTCGGCCTTGGCGTCTGTCGAAGAGGCCTTCGCTGATTTCTTCTTGGAGCTGGTCGACTTCGCATCGGATGCAGAGTCCGCTGACGCCGTATCGCCGGATGAGGCTTTTGCTGACTTGGATTTCTTCGAACTTGTTGAAGCGGTTGAAGTGCCCGAATCGCTGTCAGAAGTGGATTTCGCTTTCTTCGATTTCGACGTGGAGGATTTCCCCGAGGAAGAAGCGTCGCTGGAATCGGTCGAGCTTGCGTCAGTCGACTTCTTTTTCGCTTTGGTCGTCTTCTTTGCCGGAGTGGCGCTCGAATCGCTCGAGTCTGTGGCCTGAGCCTTCACAGGAGCGGCGCTTGCGAGCGCCAGTCCAAGTCCTGCGGAAATCAGGAGCGCCCATAGATAATTCTTGAATCGCTTCATGTTGTTCCTCCCCAGTTTGCGCGGCCGTGAACGTGTAGAGACGTGCCGCGCATTTTTGCGTGTGCTATCTGCGCTTTGCCCTGCGGGAGCGAGTCTTATGCGTTACGAGTTGGACGAGTTCGTGCAGCTCGTGCCTACCAAGATCTCCGCGCTTCCGCCCAGATTTGTTTTAGCGGCGTATCGAGCCATGCCGCGATCGGTTGGGACCTAAACGATTTATTGAGCAGCCGCTCAGGCTGGAGTGGCCGCAAAGAATGAATCAATGAATGGCCCTGCGAACTGGCCGGAAACTGAACCTGTTCCGAACCCGACCGACCCGCGTTGGTGCGGATTCTAATGCTTGCGAGCCAGCAATTCAACGCCAGAACGAAGAAAGGGCTGGCGGCGAATGCCAGGGTGCGGAGGGGCGCCAGGGAAGGGGTGGCTGGCAGAATCTTGGCTTGCATTTCAAGAAGACTTATATGAATATGAATTCAGGTTCATATTATGAATCTGCGATTGGTTCGAAGCGGCTTCGTTATCTGGCTTGGCGCGACGTTGGCACTGCGCTTCGGCGGGCAGCACCTCCTACGCCCTGGCGACTGGAAGGGGACGCTGATTCTGTTTGCGGTAACTCTCCCGCTTATCGCCTGGCTTGTGCGGCGTTTGTGCGCTCAGGCAGGACTGCCCGAATCAGAATGGCTTCGTGGGGCTACAGCGCTGCTGCTGCCTACTCTCTTGCTCGATCCTTTTTCCAGCGCGTTTTTCCCGGCGGTGTTTCCGAATATGTCTCCACAGGTGGCGGGTGTTTTTGGAGGCTGGATGCTTTGGTGCTGCGCGGCAGGGTTGATTGGGGTGAGCTTAAGACTGCCGAGACGCGGATGAGGATGCAGGCCATAAACTTGAGGATATACCTCAGGATGGAACTGACAATGGATCTCCGGTGAAGAAACGTCCGGATCTGCTTGCCGGAGAGGATTTGCCGTCCGAGCCGCGGCAGAAGCGTTCGGTTGAGAAGGGCGAGCGGCTTAAGGAAGCTGGGCTGGGCCTCTTCGGCGAAAAGGGTTATGAAAGCACGTCGATCGAAGCGATCGCGCAGCGCGCCAATCTTGCCGTTGGGAGCTTCTATCAGCACTACCGCTCGAAGAGGCAGCTTTTACTGGCGCTGATGGATGAGTTGCTCGAGAAGTTGAGCCGGCTTGAGTTTCGCCCAGAGGCCGCGTCGGACACGCAAGCTGTGATCAGGGGATTGCTATCTCGTTCGTTCGCGCATGACCTTCGCTATCTTGGCGCGTATCGTGCCTGGCAGGAGGCGGCGCTCAGGGATGCTGGGTTAGCTAGGAAGCAGAAGCAGATTCATGCTTGGACGACGGGGCGTGTGGCGGCGGTATTCGAGAGGCTTGCGCAGCTACCAGGTGCCAGGAAGGGCCTCGACCTTGCGGGACTGGCGCGAGGCATGGATGCGTTGTTCTGGAGCTTGCTGGGGCAAGCGGCGCGGATGCCAAAGCCGGAGCTGGATCGGTGGGTAGAGTCGTGCACGCACCTGATTTACCACGCGCTCTTCACGGATTCTGCAGAAACCAAAAAATGAAGAAACGCTTGAAGGGTCGCGATGTGGAGTTGGATCGGGACCGACACCATCGAGTAAGCTAATTTCGATTCGCTGGGGGACTTAAACGAACGCATGAAGTAGCGCGATCGTCGTTTGGTCGCTGTGCCGACATCTCCAGGAAAAAATCACGTCACGGATGACGGCTTGGACGTGTGTTCAAGAGTTACTTTATCCTGAGAAAAATGGACTCTGGCTTGAAATTTCTGCTGGCTCGTGCGAGCGTTGGCTGCTGTCTAGGCTACTCCTTAATTTCAAAGACTGAGGAAAGGTAATTGATGACCACGCATCCATCTGGTCCCGTTGCTCCTGCTGCGCCTGCGACAAAACGGATTGCGGTGATTCCCGGCGACGGGATCGGCAAGGAAGTGATTCCGGAGGCGGTGAAGGTGCTGAAAGCCGTCACGGCGGCGTCCGGGAAGAAATTGGCGCTTACGGAATTCGATTGGGGCGCGGACCGGTATCTGCGAGATGGGACGACTCTACCGGCTGACGCGGTGGAGATGTTTCACCGTGATTTCGACGCGATTCTGCTCGGGGCTATGGGCGACCCACGCGTTCCCACGAACGTGCATGCGGCCGATATTTTGCTGGGGCTGCGTTTCAAGCTCGATCTATACGTGAACGCGCGGCCTTGCGTACTGTTTGATAAGCGATTCACGCCGCTGAAGGACCGCAGCGAGAAGGATGTGAATTTCATCGTCTTCCGCGAAAACACCGAGGGGCTTTACGTGGGGATGGGTGGATTCTTCAAGAAGGGAACCGCGGACGAGATCGCGACGCAGGAAGATCTGAATACGCGCAAAGGCGTGGAGCGGATTATTCGCTACGCGTTTGAATATGCGCGCAAGCGGGGTCTGAAGCGCGTGTGCATGGCGGATAAATCGAATGCGCTCGCGTTTGGTCATGACCTGTGGCAGCGCGTGTTCAAGTTGGTGCGCGCCGAGTATCAAGACATCGAGGCGAGCCACCAGTATATTGATAATTTGCTGATGCAGATGGTTCGCGACCCGTCGCAGTTTCAGGTGATCGTAACTTCGAATCTGTTCGGTGATATTGCGAGCGACCTGGGGGCGCAACTGGCGGGAGGCCTGGGCTTGGCTCCGTCAGGAAATATTCATCCCGGGCAGGTGTCGTTATTTGAGCCGGTGCATGGCTCGGCACCCAATATAGCAGGCAAGAATATTGCGAATCCGATGGGTGCAATTCTTACAGTGGGAATGATGGTCGATTACCTTGGCTGGGCGGATGAGGGGCGCGCGGTTGAAGGCGCGGTGCGTGCGGCGCTTCGCGAGGGGAAGACTCCGGCTGAACTTGGTGGCTCGCTGGGGACTCGGGAAGTGGGTGATTGGATCGCGAGTCAGAGCACAAGAGCGGGTATCGCTCACGTTTGACATTGCAGGCTTCACTTGAACGCGAATGTGACCCTACTGGGCACAGCTCATATTTCACTTGTAATTTATTTCAGGGACGGCAAGTAACAAAAATGTGGATCAAAGTGGAGGCTACTTTTAAAAGTTATTCATGTTTCTGCCTGGCCTGAAATCTAAAGCGATGCATTCAGTGCATCCTGCGAATTCGACCTTGGAATTCCTGAAGATGTTCCTAAATTACGCACCTGGAAAGCTTCAACTGTAGGTATAGCTGTCGGCACGTCGACGACCGCCTTCAAAAACCTTCGCCAGAAGTGCTCCCAGCACGAAGCCGCCGACGTGAGCCCACCATGCTACTCCTCCCATGCTCGCTCCACCCTGAGTGCTTAATGAACTGACTCCGCTGAGGAATTGGATAGCGAACCAGAGCCCGATGAAAATGATCGCTGGAATCTGCGCGGTGAAGAAAAAGACGAAGAGCGGAACGAGAGTCAAGATTCTTGAAGAGGGGAAGAAGACCACGTAGGCGCCGAGGACTCCGGAAATCGCGCCGCTCGCTCCGATTGATGGGAGGCTTGAGCCCCAACTGAAAAGGGCCTGGGCCAGTCCTGAACCGATTCCGCAGATGAAGTAGAAGAGCAAGTATGAAACAGGCCCGAGTCTATCTTCCACCGCGCCACCGAAAATCCAAAGGAACCACATATTGCCCAGGATATGAAGGAAACCACCGTGAAGAAACATGCAGGTGATCAGCGGCAGGAATGCCTCTAGCAGCGTGTAGTGCCCGCCGGCGAGAGCGAGTTTCATCTTCAGCGGAACCATGCCGAAGGTCCTGATGAGAGCGTCGTTGGCCGCGTGCGACAAGCTGATCTGATAGCAGAACGCCAGTACGTTCACGATGATCAAGACGATCGTGACTGCCGGCACGGACCGCCGTACCATCATGTTCTTGAGCGGTATCATACTTCCATGCCCAGATTAGCCGACACTGCGGCGCGAGACGCCTCGGCTAATTCTTCATTTGAATAAGCACGTTCAGAGCGCTCGCCGCGACGGCGCAGCCTATCAATTTCGAGGAGCGTCGCGATTCCACCGCGCGCGCCATGCCCTTCACAGTTGAGGCCGCCAGCGGCGCAACTGAACTCGAGTATCTCGTCGACGGGCCATCCGCGAACGATGCCGTAAGCGAAAGCGCCGTGGAAAATATCTCCGGCGCCCGTCGTGTCGACGGTGCGCACTCGAAAGCCGGGACATAAGTGGAACCGCACTCCGTTCCAAAGGAGCACGCCGAGGCGCCCGAGCGTTGCACCTGTCAAGCAACACTTGAACTGCGCATGGATCTTGGGAAGTGACTTCAATAAATTGTGCTCGCCCGTGAGACGGGCGGGGAAATCTTTCGATGTGATCGCGAAATCGACGTATTCAAGTAATTCCTCAACTCCAGGGTAGCGGTTATCGAAATCCCCGAGGACAAGGGTGCCGGCTTCTCGGGCCCACTGGGCCGCCTGCGTGGAGGCTGCTGTATCGTGTCCGTCGATAAGAAGCACGCGCGCGCCTGCAATCCAATCGGCGCGCAGATCTTCAGGGTGCAGCGCAATTCGCAGGTCGCGCTTCCAGAGAACCGTGCGTTCGCCGGACTTCTCGTCAATCAAAATAAAGGAGGACTGGCTCATGCAGCCCGGCGCCATGATCCAGTGCGCGTCGACGCCTTCGCGATCCATCTCCTCTTGTTGGAACCCTCCGGATTCGTCGTCGCCTATTTTGCCGACATACCTTGTGCGCAGTCCCCAGCGCTGGCAAGCAGCGATCGCGCTTGCTGTTTGTCCTCCTGCGCGCCGCTCGGCGGAGAGGATTTCAACCTTCGAGTCGAGCGTAGGGAAGTAAGGCAATCGGATCACGGTATCCGTAGCGTTGAGGCCGACGCCGACGACGTCGACGGGTGATGGTGTAAGGTCCTGCACGAAACGATTATCTTCAGGTATGAGGACAAGTGCGAGGAAATTTACGTGCGCAAGATGAAATCGCCAGCGAACAAAAGGATTCAAGGATTACTTCAAACAGAATCCTTCACGCTTGACGTGTGGTGTTCAGCTTCAACTAAAGCTTCATGCGTGGTCGGACGCGTTTATTATTTGCGCGGCGTGAGTGCCTGTGATAAAGATTTTTGTTTCGCGTTGCCGCGTCGGCGCGCCGACACCTGATGCCAGTCCACGAATCCGAGGCCATCATTCTACAAAGCTATCCGCTGGGCGAAGCTGACCGGTTAGTGAGTTTTCTTTCACGAACAATGGGTCGAGTGCGCGGGGTCGCGGCCGGTGCGCGGCGTACGAAGAGCCGGTTCGGCTCGACGCTCGAGCGACTCTCCCATGTGCGTATCTGGTTTTTCGAGCGGCCGTCGCGAGATTTGGTGCGCATCAATCAGTGCGAGTTGGTTGAGTCGTTTCTCGATGCGTTCCGTGATTACGCCTCGGGTGTCGCACTGGCGATCTTCAGCGAAGTGACGGAAGCAGTTTTGCCGGAGCATGAAGCGTCGGATCCAAACTTTCGTCTGCTCTTGCTCTCCACACAGACGGTGAAGAAAACCGGCAAGGCCGAGCTGGCATTGGCCTATTTCACGCTCTGGACTGTGAAACTCGGCGGCTGGCTGCCGGCATTGGACGCTTGCGCGCGATGCGGTAGATCGCTCGGTATATCCGAACCGGCTTATTTTTCGCGGAGTGCGTCGGCGCTGATGTGCGGGAAGTGCCGGGTGCCGGGATTGCGTGTGATTTCCGTGGCGGCTCTCACGGCGGCACGGAGAATGTTGGCGGAACGGCTCGACAAGCTGAACGAAGAAATGATTCCTCCGCGCGCTGCACGAGAACTAAGCGATGTTATGCTCGACGTGATCGAGCATCAGATCGACCGCAAGCTGCAGGCGAGAGAACTCCTGGAGAAGCCGGCTTGAAGAAAAGCGACCGTAGCGGCAATCAGCATCCGAAAACTCAGGCGCAACGCCCGGTGCCGAAGGGCCTGACTTTTCAGGATCTTTTATTAACACTTGAGAAGTATTGGGCGAGTCGGAACTGCGTTCTCCAGCAACCGTACGACGTGGAAGTGGGCGCGGGAACAATGCACCCGGAAACTTTCCTGAGGGTGCTCGGCCCTGATCCCTATCGAGTGGTCTATGCGCAGCCGAGTCGCCGGCCAGCGGACGGGCGGTACGGCGAAAATCCGAACCGGCTCTTTAAGCATACGCAGCTTCAAGTGATACTCAAACCTTCTCCGGCCAATGTTCAGGATCTCTATTTGGAAAGTCTTGCGGCTGTTGGAATCAACTTGAAGGAACATGACATTAAATTTGAAGAAGACAACTGGGAAGCGCCGACTTTGAGCGCTTGGGGCATGGGCTGGCAGGTGATGCTCGACGGACTCGAGATTACGCAGTTCACATACTTCCAGCAGTGTGGCGGGCTCGATCTCGACCCTATTTCCGTCGAGCTTACTTACGGCCTCGATCGTATCGCAGCTTATCTTCAGGGCGTCGATAATGTCTTTGATGTCCGCTGGTCAGATACGATGAGCTATGCGACCGTGCGTTTGGCTGAGGAGCAGCAATTCTCCGCGTATAACTTCGAATACGCAGATGCTGCTGCAACCCGGAAGCAGTTCGACCTTTATGAGGCGGATGCGGCGCGACTGCTGGCGGCGTATCCTGCGGCGAAAGGGAAGGATCGCTTGCGTTTCCCGCTGTTGCAAGCCTATGAGTTTTGCTTGAAGTGTTCGCACCTCTTTAACGTGCTGGATGCGCGAGGCGCGATTTCAGTTACCGAGCGCGCTGCGATGATTGCTCGTGTACGCAAGCTAGCCACGCAGGTCGCGAAAGCGTGGCTGGATCAGCGCACCGTCACATCGCAACCGGAACTTGCCGAGGCCCGAGCATGAGGAGAACGCAGGGAAAGACGAGCGCGACAGCGGTAGGTGACTTCCTTTTCGAAATTGGCTGCGAAGAACTGCCGGCTGGGATGATAGCGAGGGCGTCGAACGAACTTAAGGCGATACTTGAGAAGTATTTTTCGACGAATGGTTTGATCGCGGCCAGTAATCGGATAGAAGCTTTCGGCGGACCGCGACGGCTGACGGCGATTGCGCATGGCGTTCGCTTGCGCCAGGAAGATGTTGTGCGCGAAGTAATGGGGCCGCCGAAGTCGGTTGCATATGACAATCTCGGCGAGCCGACGCGCGCGGCGATGAGCTTCGCGGAGAAGCAGGGAATTCCGGTCTCGAAGCTAGCGATTGTGAATACCCCGAAGGGTGAATACGTTTCGGCGACGCAATTGATCGAAGGGCGGTTAGCTTCGAAAGTTCTCACCGAATTCCTGCCTCAAGTGATTCAGGAGATCACTTGGCCACGTTCGATGTATTGGACAGGCGCCCATGGTCCTCGGTTCATCCGTCCAATCCGTTGGATCGTGGCGATTTTGAACGGCAAGGTGGTGCCTTTTTCGTTCGCCGGCGTGAATGCAGGCAATCGAACGGACGGTCACCGCTTTCTGGGCAAGAGGAATATTCCGGTGAGCGGGCCGCGCGACTACGAGTTAAAGCTCAAGAAGAACTTCGTGATTTGCTGGCCGGAAGAGCGACGGGAAAAGATTGAAACGGAGGTTCGCTCGCAGGCCAGCCGCAAGAATCTGCGAGCGCACGAAGATGAAGCGTTACTTGAACTCGTAACTTATCTCAACGAATACCCGACGGTGATAGCCGGTAATTTTGATTCAAGTTTTCTAGCACTGCCGGACGAGATTTTAATCACGGTGATGCGCGACCATCAGAAATATTTTGCGCTGGAGGCGCGCAACGGCCGTCTCGCGCCGAATTTTCTTGCCGTGATAAATCTCAACAAAGACTCGAAGGGGTTGGTGCGTGCCGGACACGAGCGAGTGCTGCGCGCCCGCTTTGCAGACGCGCAATTTTTCTGGGAGACAGATCAAAAGTGTCGGCTCGCCGACTACCTGCCGAAGCTTGCGCACGTTACCTACGAGCGCAGGCTCGGAAGTTACTTCGACAAAGTCGAGCGCATGCGTGCGATTGCTCGCTGGCTTGCTGAGCAATGGTTCAGTTCTGGAATTACGGGTGGCGATGTGGCGGGGTCGGATCGCGCGGCGGAACTGGCGAAGTGCGATCTGGTGACGGAGATGGTGAAAGAGTTCACCGAACTGCAGGGAATTGTGGGTGGCCTGTATGCGCGGGCGCAGGGCGAGTCGGACGAGATTTCCTGGGCTATTTACGACCACTACAAGCCGCTCGGACTTGATGATCCGATTCCGCGCAACCTGACGGGATGCGCGGTTTCGCTAGCAGACAAGCTCGATTCACTCGTCGCGTGCTTCGCGGTGGGTGCAGCACCAACCGGTTCGAGCGATCCATTTGCGCTTCGAAGGGCGGCGCTTGGAATTGTGAAGATCATTCTCGAGCGCAAAATTTCGATCTCAATATCATCGGCAGTATCGGCTGCTGCCCGCGCCCTGCGCGAGCATGCACCGAAGATCAATGCTTCCGAGGCCGTCGAGAAGCAGGTCCTCGATTTCCTCCTGGAGCGAGCGAAGTTTATCCTGCGCGAGCGCCGAGGATTTGCTTATGACGAAATCAACGCGGCCTTCGCTGCGGGTGCGGATGACCTGGTGGATGCGGCAGAGCGGGTAGAAGCGTTGAAGGCGATCCGCAATACCAAGAATTTCGCACCTCTGGCGGCTTCGTTCAAGCGCATCCGAAATATTCTGGAGAAGTCTGCGAGTGCTGGCGACAAGGGGCAGTTAGCTGTGCGGCAGGATCTGCTGCGGGACCCGGCCGAGCAACAGCTTAATCTTGTGGCGCACAAAATCGGCGAGGAAGCCATGCGGAGGAAGAAGGCGAAGAAGTACCGCGAGGCCCTGGAAAAGATTTCTGAGCTGCGGCCGTCAGTGGATTTCTTTTTCGACAAAGTTCTAGTGATGGCTGAAGAAGCGGATGTGCGTCGGAATCGCCTGGCGCTCCTCGGGAACCTCTTGAAAGAGTTTTCGACGATCGCAGATTTCTCGGAGTTGGGCGGCGACGAACCGAAGGATGCTCTAAGGAATCCGGCGCGCGTGTGAGTTGCGTCGTTGAGATTTTACTTTAAGTGTCGTCGTACAGTCCTTTCGTCGTCAGGCCGACTTGTAATGCAGTGGTTAAAGTTTGGCGAGTTGCTGTCTCTATTTTGGGTAGTTGAGGAGAAACATGAAATACGTCTATTTCTTCGGCGCGGGAAAAGCGGACGGCTCTGGCGACATGAAAGAAATCCTCGGAGGCAAGGGAGCCGGCCTGGCCGAGATGACGCGCATCGGTCTGCCGGTACCGGCCGGCTTTACGATTACGACCGAGGCCTGCGACTACTACTTCAAGCATGGTCGCAAGTATCCGAAAGAGCTTCGCGCTGAAGTCGGGAAGAATCTGGCGCGCCTCGAAAAGCTCACGAAGAAGAAATTAGGCGACGCGAAGAATCCGTTGCTGGTAAGCGTCCGTTCCGGCTCCGCGAAGTCGATGCCTGGCATGATGGAGACGATCCTGAATCTCGGGCTGAATGAAAAGTCGGTGGAAGCGCTGGCGAAATCCACGCAAAACGAGCGCTTTGCTTATGACGCCTATCGCCGCTTCGTGCAGATGTACTCGAGCGTCGTGATCGGCTTGCCGAAGGAGGATCTCGAGGCTCGCCTGCGCGCGATGAAGAAATATCTTAACGTGACTGACGACACGCAGGTGACGGCACAGGGATGGCGGCAGTTGGTTGGTGAGTATAAGGAATACTACAAGCGCAAGACCGGCAAGCCTTTCCCGGAAGATCCCCAAGAACAATTGTGGGGAGCGATTGGCGCGGTTTTTGAGTCCTGGATGGGTGAGAAGGCTGTGACTTATCGGCGCGTGGAGAAAATCACCGGCCTACTTGGCACTGCGGTGAATGTTGTTCAAATGGTGTTTGGCAATACGGGCGACAAATCGGGAACAGGCGTGTGTTTCACGCGCGATCCTTCCACCGGTGAGAAAGTTTTCTTCGGGGACTTCTTGCTCAATGCACAAGGCGAGGATGTTGTCGCCGGGATTCGCACGCCGATGCAGCTAAGCGCATTGAAGTCGCGCATGCCGAAGGTGTATCGGCAACTCGAGCGGGTTCGAGCAAAACTTGAAAAGCACTATCGCGACATGCAGGACATGGAATTCACCGTGGAGAACGGAACCCTCTACATGTTGCAGACACGGACGGGAAAGCGTTCACCGTCGGCGGCATTTCGAATGGCCGTTGACATGAAAAATGAAGGCCTGATCAAACTTGAAGAAGCACTTGAACGCATCAAGGACGACGATGTTGAGCGGCTCTTCTACCCTGTGCTCGATCCCGCGCTGCCGCGGAAGGAATTTCAGACGCGAAAGATTGCAGAAGGCATCAACGCTGTGCCGGGCGCAGCGGTTGGCAAAGCCGTCTTTACGGCAGCCGAAGCGGAAGAATGGGCGTCGAAGGGCGAGAAGGTGATTTTGGTCCGCCGCGAGACCAGCCCCGAGGATGTCGGCGGCATGTATGTGGCGCAGGGGATTCTTACAGCTACCGGCGGCAAGACGAGTCACGCTGCTGTGGTCGCGCGTGGGTGGGGCAAGTGCTGCATTGTGGGGGCTGAGAAACTCGATATCGACTCCGAAACGAAAAGGATGAGTTCGAATGGCCGCGTTGTGAAGGAAGGCGACTGGATTACGCTCGACGGCGGGGATGGCTCCGTGTACACAGGCGAGATTGCGCTGGTGCGCCCCGAACCGCCGAAAGCTTACGAGACCATTATGAAATGGGCCGATTCAGTGCGGGAAATCGGCGTTCGTGCGAATGCCGATACGCCCAAGGATGCACGCGTGGCTCGCGAAATGGGCGCCGAAGGCATCGGACTCACACGCACCGAGCACATGTTCTTCAAAGATTTCGAGCATCCGGAGAAGAGCATCGAACGGCAACGCGCAGTTCAGGAAATGATTCTGGCGGAGACTCAAGAAGCGCGACGCAAGGCGCTCGACAAGCTACTTCCGTTTCAGCGGCGCGATTTCATCGGGCTGTTCGAGGCGATGGACGGACTTCCAGTAACCATTCGCTTGATCGATCCGCCGCTCCATGAGTTCGTGCCTCACGATCCGGAGAAGCAGGAAGAACTGGCGAAGGAACTAGGCACGACGCGTGAAGTAATTGAGCGGCGCGTGGAGCAACTTCACGAAGCAAACCCCATGCTGGGTCATCGCGGGTGCCGTCTGTGCATCACGTATCCGGAGATTCTCGAGATGCAGGTGCGCGCGATCGTCGAAGCAGCGATCGATTGTCAAAAGCGGGGCATTAAAGTGATACCTGAGATCATGCATCCGCTTACGCTCGACAAAAAAGAGATGAAGATTCTCGAAGAGGCTACTCGCCGAGTGGCCGATCCAATTATTCAGCAGGCTAAAGTAAAACTTCACTATCTAGTGGGCACAATGATCGAGCTTCCGCGAGCCGCGTTGCTTGCAGACCAGATCGCAGAAGTAGCTGAGTTCTTCTCATTTGGCACCAATGACCTGACGCAGACTGTAATGGGGCTCTCGCGTGACGATGCAGGCCGGTTCCTCCCGGAATATGTGGACGAGCGCAAGGCAGGAATATTCTCTAGCGATCCTTTCCAGTCGCTCGACATTCCTGGTGTCGGGATGCTGGTCGAATGGGGCATCCAGCGCGGGCGTGCCACTCGTCCGGATTTGGAGGTTGGTATCTGTGGCGAGCATGGAGGCGACGGGCCTAGTGTGAAATTCTGCCATCGCGTCGGAATGGATTACGTGAGCGCCTCACCATTCCGAGTTCCGGTGGCGCGCCTTGCGGCTGCGCAGGCCGTGATCGAAGAGAAGAAAAGCGGAAAGAAATCCGCGCGCAGAAGAGCTCACAGGTCGCATTCACATTAAGGAGACAGAACGCCATCCGTCCTCTCGATAGCCGTCCACTGATCATTGGCATTTGCGGCGGCACCGGCTCCGGTAAGACCACCATTACAGCACGAATCATCGAAACGCTCTCCGAAGCGAACGTCATTGTTCTCGAGCAGGACAACTACTACAAAGACTATCCTGGCATGCCGTTTGAAGAGCGGGTGAAACAGAACTTCGATCATCCCGACTCGATGGACACGCCGCTGCTTGCCGAGCACGTCCGCCGGCTTCGCGAAGGCCAGGCCATTGAACGGCCCACTTACGATTTCGCGAATTTTCGTCGCGCCGATGCAACTGTCCGGCTTGCGCCGCGCTCGGCGATCATTATTGAGGGAATTCTGATTTTCGAGAACAAGGCGCTGCGCGATCTGATGGACATCAAGATCTTCGTCGATACGGATGCGGACTTGCGCTTTATCCGCCGCCTGGTGCGCGACATTCGCGAGCGTGGGCGAACGATGGAAATGGTTGTTGATCAATACATGGCGACAGTGCGGCCGATGCATATGGAGTTTGTCGAGCCCTCGAAACGCTACGCAGATGTGATCATTCCTGAAGGCGGGCATAACGAAGTGGGCATAGATCTGGTGATTCAGAAGATCCGCTCGCTGGTGCCGCGCTGATTGGACTCAGGCGCGGGCGGCTACGCCGCTGGGCTTGATCACGCTGTCGGCGAAGCGCTCCATTTCTTCAAGCTGCGGACTGAACTGCAGCAACAGCAAATCCACGCCGGCGCGCTCGAATTCGCCGATACGATCGGCCACCTGCTGCGGCGTGCCGACCAGGCCGGAGCGAAGTCCGCGATTCGAAACGGAATAATCTTCAAGTGAGACGCGCTGCTCGAGCTGCGTGTTTGCGAGCCACTGCTCGTAGTTCTTGTAGCCTGCCGCATTCTGCTTCACGTCGGTGATGCGCTCGACTTCCTTTTTAGCCGCGGCTTCCGTTTCCCGCACCACGGCGTAGCCTGCCACGCCGTATTTCATCGGCGGCAGGCCCTTGCGCTCGCGGCGTTCGGCCAGGTCGCGAATTTTTGGAGCGATGCGGTCGGGCGGATCACCGTGCATCACGTAGGCGTCGCATTTCGTCGCGATTAATTCTTTCGCTGCTTCCGATTCGCCGCCCGCGTAGATCACAGGACGCGGTTTTGCCACCGGCTTCGGCTGCAAGACGAGATCTGTGACCGAATAATATTTTCCGCTGTGGGAGAAATGATCCTGTTTCCAGGCTTGGTCTACCACATCCAGCCATTCGGACGTGCGTGCGTAACGGTCATCGTGCTGGTCGAATTGCACCCCGTATTTTTTGGCTTCCTCGGCCCACCACGACGAGACGACGTTGAGCGAGACGCGACCGCCGGAGATGTTGTCGATATTCGCGGCTTGCTTGGCAAGGAGCGCCGGAAGGTGAAACGTGGGTCGCACGGCGATCATCAACTCGAGCCGTTCAGTGACAGCGGCGAGGGCTGCGGACGTGGACCACGCATCGAGCGAGGGCGCGTCGACGCCCTTAATATCGTTCAAGTTCAACTCGGCGATGAGAGAGAGGTCGAAGCCGATTTGTTCGCTGCGGCGCGCCAACTGCGAGACGTACTCCCACGTCGCGGCCATCTGCTCGTCTTCGATATTGCGGAGCCAGCCGCCAAACACAGGCATCCAGTATCCGTAGCGCATCACCGCGCCTCCTGGACGAGATAGTCGACGAGGCGCTCAAACGGATTGAAACCGACAACGCGCGGGCCGTCGGAGACGAAGTTCGAGAGCGCGTTGATGTCATAGTAGTAGAGCTGGCCGTCACGATCGTCGATGATGCACTCGACGCCGCCCACTTCCACTTTTGCGGCGCTGAAAATCCGCTCGACCGCCGAAATCACCTCATCCGGCGGGCGGTAACCCTCGACGCGAAGGCCCGTCTTCGGCCCTTCCACCACGCATGCGGTTTCAATCTTCGCACCATCAGTGGTCTTGCAGATGTCCATCGGGCAAAGGTCAAACGTGTCGCCCGCGGTGAACACCTTGATGCCGTAAAGATACTTGTAGCCGAGCGTCTCGACGCGCGTGATGTGCCCGCCGCGCGCGGGAATGAATTCTTGCACTATTCCGGTGCCGTCAAGACCGAACTGTAATTTATCTTCGCGTGCAGCCGCTTCAATCTGCTCGGGCGAATCAAAGCGCACAATACCCACGCCACTGCCACCGATATTCGGCTTGATCACGAGGGGGAAGCGCATGCCGCGCGCCGCATCGGCAGCTTGGCTCGGATGATTGATTACCACCGAGCGCGGGTAAGGAAGGCCGAGCGTTTCGAGCAGCGAGAGTTGCAAAGCCTTCGAAGTCTCGTTGCGGAATCCCTCGCTGCCGTTGATGACGCGGACTCCCATGCGCTCGAGATGTGCGAGGTAGCTGAGCGTGTAGAAAATGGCGTGGGCGTTGCCGCGCGTCCAAGCAGAGGGGCTCATGCGATTGAAGATTAAGCCGAATTGCTGGGCGCCATTAGGCGAGACGTCGAAGTGGTGACGCGCGGCGTCAAGACGGACGTAGGGCACGCCGCGACGGTCCATTTCCGCGAATACTGGCTCAAACCAGCGCGGATGCTCATAGTAGACACCGATTGGCCGCTTTGAGTACCCCAAATTTCCCTCCGCAGGGCGTGCTGTCACGGTTTGCAGGCCCCTGCACAAAGCATTTTACCTGGTTAAACGCGCCAAAGGGTTGGATGCGCGAAGTGAAGAGTCGTTTCGCGCGATTTTTGCGCGACAGACGAGATTGGTCCGCGTCAGTGAGTTTTCAACTTTGCAACAATGTCGCGATGCATCTTCGCGCGTTCGCGATAGACAGCGCACTGCAGCTCCAGACTCGCGCGATGGTCCGGCGGGAGCTTGGCGGCAATCATCTCACAGTGATTCGCGGCATCGTCCCACCGCTTGGCGTCTTCCTCGATAAAAGACAGCAACTCCATAGTACGCTCGTCCAACGCATCCTCCTGGGCCAGGTCCCAGAAAAACACACGAGTCTATCACCAAATTCAGATTTTGCGATGTTCGATGGAGGACATGTACGCCGCGGACTACGGACTCAATTTAATTAACACACGTACGGCACAGCAAGCGCTGCGGCTTGCTGTACCGTACAAGGGTTGGGGAATTTAGTATTACTGTGAATTAGTTGGTTTTGCGCCTCAGAATTAGACCGAGCAGGCCCGCACCCGTCAGCAGGAGTGTGCAGGGCTCAGGGACGGGCTCTCCCTCGAGTGAAAACGAGGCGTTGAATGGCCCCTGATGGGTAATGTCCGTTCCAACGCGCAACCAATCCGGCTGGAGAGCCTCGTTGCGAGTCCACGTCTGCAGGTCAGTAACGCCGGGAGGGAAGGGCGTCGTGCCCGAACCGCTGATCGGCCTCGGAGCTGACAACCAGAAAAAGTCCCCGGTGCTTAGCTCGACCTGCGGCACAAAAAAGTAGTGACCCGCCGCGAGCATATCGCTCGTAATGGAAAACGAAAACTGCACCTCTTGGCCTGTTATCGGGCCTTCTCCGCCCGTAAACACCGTGGGTAGCGGATGAATACCGTTCAGGACAGAATTTGCCGCCGTAAAGCTTGAATTGAGCACCTTCGCCGAGAACGTCAATTCACCCAAACCGGATTCACGACTGTTAAGCTCCACATCCGATGGGGAGTTATCTCGCGTGGGCACTCGTCCATCGGGCGGAACGGTGGAGTCCAGAGGGAAAATTCTGTAGAACTCAATGGTCACACTCGTGATATCAGAAAGGCTAGCCCCCGTCGGGAGCAGGCCAGTAAACGTGCCGCCTGTAATTGATGTAGCCTGATTTAGAAAGAAATCATCAGCGGTTTCAATTTCCGTTTTACCCGCGCTGGATGGCCGCGAAGCGGTGCCGATCAATCCGTCGGGATTCCCGGTGTTAAATACCACGTCATCGGCTTGGGCGGTTCGAGCGTAGGCGAAGAGAATGAGCATCGAAACAAGCACGGCACATCGGCGCATAGGACACCCCTCGTTTAGGCAGGCTGGGAGACTGCTCTTGGAGATTCGCGAGCAATTTCCAGGCCTTCGCCACTGCGTTCGCGGTAGGGGATTTGCCCGGGCACCGCAGAAAGATGCGCAAAGATTTGCATACTTGCGGCAACGGCTTACCGATTTCGGACTCCCCGCCGACACTCGCGCAAGCGTTGCAATGAGGCAGTGAACTGGAGTAACCTCACGGTGTTTCTAACCCGTCCACTAGCCAGTACGGGTTCGCGCGGTTTCCCTGTTTGGGAGGCCGCCCTCACACGTCAACGCACTCGCGATCCAATCAGACTCGCCGCTAACAATCATTCATTCCCAGCGCTGCAAATGCCACTGCCGGACAAGAGATGCGGCTAGACCCATCACTTTGTACGAGGAGAGATTCCATGAGCTCACTGCTTGATTCGTTGAAAGAGCAAATTACGCCGGACGTGATTCGCGGACTCGCGTCGAGTCTGGGTGAGTCCGGTGACGCAGTCCAAAAAGGACTTCTTGGCGGTGCGACGACAATTCTGGCAACACTTGCAAGTAAGGCTCAAGAACCCGGCT
>Ga0209525_1000064_pt1 | contig 38149 bp, 35 predicted proteins | sample JacPin_JW_Ref_O1_FD_187958 | JGI IMG/M metagenome (GOLD analysis project Ga0209525, IMG submission 187958) | Forest soil microbial communities from Algoma, Ontario, Canada - Jack Pine, Ontario site 1_JW_Ref_O1 (SPAdes) (version 2) | ecosystem: Environmental > Terrestrial > Soil > Boreal... | reverse complement strand
CGAATTGGGGCACGTTCTTCGCTACGGTACGACCGTTCGGCTTCTAACGACAATTACATCTCGTCTCTTTGAGGCGGCGCAACAAGAAAGGGCAACGACTCTCAATCGTTGCCCTTTTTTTCTTGAAGTCAGCGGAAGTCGTGACCCTCTCTGCTCTCTCACCGGTAACTCCCCTAAGTGAACCGCGGTATGGGCCCGCTCCTGACGCCATGCTATGACGTTTATAGTCAGGCCAAGGTCGGTCCTAACCTTTGCCCAGAGGGCCGAATGGCCAAACGGATTCTAGTGGCAGACGACAATCCGATGATTCGCAAGATGCTGTGCCGTCTATTCGCAATTGAAGAGGACTACGATATCTGCGCGGAAGCCGAAAATGGACGGGAAGCGATTGAACTCGCGCTGCATCATCGTCCGGATCTGATAATCCTCGATCTGGCGATGCCGGTGTTGAATGGCTTGGAGGCAGCTCGAGAACTAAGGAAGCTAATGCCAGACGTTCCGATCATTCTCTTTACTCAGCACGCACATGCGAGCAAAGGCCTGTCCGGCTTCCAGATGCTTGTGGATCGAATCGTTCCGAAGACCGATGCAAGGGCACTGATGGGGCATGTGAAAGCACTCGCCCCAGTGTAAACCGCTCTGCCGTCGCTCGACAGCTCTAGAAGGGCGGACGCATCATCCATTTGCCCGATTCTTTGTCCTTGTAGAATTCGCCGAACGGTATGTTGTTGTACATCGAGGCGCCGATGTTTCTGGATGCCACCTTCACGTCAAAGGTGCACTTGAACCCCTGTGGCGTTGGTTTGTCGCAGGCTTCCTTCTTGAAGAACTTGATCTCGATCGGATCCGAGACGGTCTCACCGGGCGGGTGATTCATGGCGTTTAACATGGCGTCCCTCATCTCCCCTTCCGAGGGTTCGGATCCACCGCCTCCACAACCCACAAACCCGAGCGTCACTATGATACCCAACGCAAATTTTCCGATTCGCATTCCACTCCCCTTTAGGAAACCAGGCAACACTGGCGCGTCAATGTAATGCATTCGGATTTCTGACGCAATCACAGTTTATAGGTCATCGAGGCCGTCGAGCGAAAAGCAAACGGCAGGATGGGTGTAAGATCGGCGTCGCCTTTCAGGTCTAAAAGAGATTCTGGCTCGCGGGAGACGCCCATGAATTTCCCTGCCACCACACCAGACAAATCGCCCTTGATTCCCTGCTTGCGCTGCATCGCTTTCTTTGTCCTTGCGGGTGTCGTCGCCCCGATTTTTCTTTCCAACGCTCAGCCTGTCCCTCAAGCCAAGACGCTTGCGACGTTGGCCGGCATGCGCGAAGCATGGGTGCGAGACCTGCACGACAAACAACTGGAGCCCATCTTGAAGTTCTACGCACCGGACGCTGCATTTCTTCAGCCCAATGGCGAGCGAATTACGGGTGGCGCAGCGCTTCGCAATCTCTTCCAGAATATTATGGCCACCTTCGATAGCAACCTCACCCTGCACAGCCTCAGCCTCGAAACTTCCGGCGATCTGGCCTATGACAGCGGCGAATTTGTGGAGACTTTGACCAACATCGCCACCGGAGCGAAGATTTCTTCCAAGGGCAGCTACATCGTCATCTACAAGCGCCAGGCCACGGGCGGCTGGCAAATCGTTCAACATGTCTGGACGGGTACGCCACCAGCGGGAACATAAGTCGTAGATGTTTTTTGAAACAGGAACTGGTGAGATTCCGGGCGCCAGCTGCGCTAGAAATGGAGAACGGTCAAGGCGTATCGGAGTTGACGTCTGCTAGATGGTCGGATTTTTGTCTTTTTCCGCCGGTGCCGCGTTGGCCGCTGCGCCGAGCTTGGTGCGCAGGCAGCCGATGAGTTCGGGCGCAAGGTCCGAGATAGCCATTCCTTCGGACACCAGGAACTTGCAGCTCAGGATCGGGCGACTCCGGTCGTCGTCAGAGAGCTGGCAATTCACCTTGCAATACTGGCAGTCCTGATTCCAGCAGAAGCGGCCGTAAGGGATCGTTTCAGGGCTGATGAACTGAAATGCGCGAAGGAGTGAATTGCGCTCGGGGACCAGGAACGTCTTGCCCATGATCGAAATTTCTACGAGCTTTTCGTACGGCCGAAAGATATCCGACATCAATGACGCTCCGATTTCTGACATGGTCGTTACCCCGTGAGTCGAAACTAAATCAGCGCGAGGCGCGGAGCAATGAGAACTCGGCGGCGCGTGTTCAATGCTCCAATGGCGGATGAAAGGCGAAGAAGGCTAAGCGCGCCATGGCCACGAGGAGAGTCAAGCTACGTCCGGCGGGGCGGTAGGAAGACGATTAGCGTGTAAACACCGAGCATGATACCGAATGGAAGAACGGGAAGCGCGAGAAATGCCGCCAGGATCACGATTTTCCGCGCAGATGACCCGCGGCCCAGCAAGCCCCCCGCAGCCCCGAGCGCCACGATCCCTGAGAGGATATTCCACACGATGATGAAGACATACAGGATGTGAAAATCAGTCATTAAAGCAAAGGGATTCGGGACGCGCGTCAGGAGCGCGCCAAACATCACTGTTGCGATCCCGTTGAAGAAGATTAGAACCAGCGCAATCACGAGTCGCACAATTCCGTAGATGGCCCACAGAATACCGAGAAGACCGGCGCGATCATTCGACATGATATCCGTTGCATTCGCCACCGTGTTATTCGCCATGTTCAAAGTACCGTGGGCACCTCATACGCACCTTGCGTCAATTGTGAAAAGACAACGTTACGTAAAAAACTGGCCCATCTTCCGGAATTTTTCATAGCGCTGCGAAACGAGCTGGTCGCGAGAAAGTTGCGAGAGTTCCTGCAGCGAGCGTTCGAGAAACGGTTCGACCAGCTTCGCGGTGAGGTCGGGATCCATGTGGGCGCCGCCTTCAGGCTCGGGAATGATTCCGTCGATGAGTTTCATTTCGAGTAGATCGCGCGCTGTGATTTTCAGAGCTTCGGCCGCCGCTTCGGCTTTCGAAGCATCCCGCCACATGATGGAGGCGCAGCCCTCAGGCGAAATCACCGAATAAACTGAATTTTCGAGCATAAAGACGCGGTCGCCCACGGCAATCGCCAACGCACCGCCTGAGCCGCCTTCTCCTGTGATGATCACGACGATGGGAACCGGTAGCCGCGCCAGCTCGCGCAAGTTGAACGCGATCGCTTCGGCTTGGCCACGCTCTTCAGCGTCCACACCCGGATATGCGCCCTGCGTATCGACGAAAACGATCACAGGACGGCGAAATTTTGCGGCCAATTGTGTAGCTCGCAGCGCTTTGCGGTAGCCTTCCGGCTTTGCTTGGCCGAAATTTCGCGCGAGCCGCTGCTTGGTATCGCGTCCCTTCTGGCTACCGACGATCATCACAGGCTTGCCTTGAAACCATGCCATTCCGGTGACGATGGCGGGATCGTCCGAGAAGTGGCGATCACCGTGAATTTCGCTGAAGTTTTCAAACAGGAGCCGGATGAAATCGTCAGTGTAGGGGCGCTGCGGATGGCGCGCGAGTTGAAGGCGTTGCCAGGCGCTGATATTGGCGAAGAATTCGCGCCTCAGCTCTTCCACTTCGTGGCGCAGACGCTCGATTTCGGCAGTGCCTTCTTTGGTGGGCGAGAGGCGGCCCAATTCTTCCACGTCGCGCTCGAGCGCATTGATGGCGCGCTGGCGTTCGCGTTCTTTTTCTCGCGGAGTCTGCGTTTCCGGGTTAGCGGTCACAACGTTCTCGTTGCCATTCGAATTTGCTGCCTGCTCCGCAAGCTTCGCTGCGGCTTTCAAGGCTTTCCTGCGTTCGCGACGCCTGCGCAGCCGCTCCCGAAGTTTTTCTCTCTTCGTCACGGAATCAGTCACGGTACGTTATTTTTATTAGACCAGATTATTGAACGAGCGCAACCGAATCCGAACCGCAGATTTCGCGTACGCGCTCCACAAGCTCGCGATCCGCCTTCACCGCACTCGACGATTCCAGCGTTGCTTCGCTGCCGTCGTCCTGAATCAATTCAAATGCGACCCGGCAACGGCCGGGACTTCTTGTGAACAATTCGCCAAGCTGCTCGAGCACAGCAGGATCGAGCGCTTTCAAATCCACTCGAACACGCAACAGGCTTGGCGTGCGGTCGGACACTTGATCGAGCACGCGCGCGTCGGAAACGATCAGGCGAGTGCCCACGTCTTCGACGGCAACGCGGCCCTTGACGAGCAGCGGCGTGGCCGCTTTTAGAATCGGTTCCAGGTTCTGGAAGGCCTCCGGAAACACGAGCGCTTCGACTACGCCGGTGCGATCTTGCAGCGTGACGATCATCCAGCGGGCACCTCGCCGCGAACGCATCGGCCGCGACGAAACGATAATTCCCGCCACGACGATGTCCTCGCCGTTACGTTTTCCTTCAATCGTCGCAATCTCAATCGCGGACAGGTCTTTCAATCTACCGGCATACTTGTCGAGTGGATGGCCGGAAATGTAAAAGCCCAGCGTCGCGTACTCCGCAGCAAGCAACTCGTGCTCGGGCCACTCAGGGACTTCCGGCAGTTCCTCCGGAGGCAGGGGCGTCGAAGTTGCCGCGCCTCCTCCGAATAACCCGTGCTGCCCTGCCTCGCGGGCGCGCTGCAACTTCTGCGACCGTTCCATCACACGGTCGATCACAGAGGTCATCTGGGCGCGGTGCGCTCCGAGGCCGTCCATCGCTCCGGATCGAACCAGGCTTTCCAGTACTCGCTTATTCAGCAGTCGCGTGTCGATCGATTCGCAGAATTGGAACACGCTGGTGAAATGGCCGAGCGTTTCGCGTGCCTGCAAGATGCCCGTCACGGTGTTCTCGCCCACGTTCTTGATGGCACACAGCCCGAATCGGATCTGATCGCCGATCGGCGTGAAATTCATAGCGCTCGAATTCACGTCTGGTGGCAGCACCGTGATACTCATGCTGCGGGCTTCGTTGATGTATTTCACCACTTTCTCGGTGTTACCGGTTTCCGAAGTGAGCATCGCGGCCATGAATTCGACGGGATAGTGCGTTTTGAGATATGCGGTCTGGTAAGCGAGTAACGCGTACGCGCAGGAGTGCGACTTATTGAAGCCGTAGCCGGCAAACTCCGCCATCAGATCGAATAGTTTCTCGGCCTTTTTCTGCGGAACCTTTCGCGCGATGCAGCCTGTGACGAATTTCTCGCGCTGCGCGGCCATTTCCTCGTGCTTCTTTTTGCCCATCGCGCGGCGCAGCAGGTCTGCATCGCCCAGCGAAAATCCAGCCAGACGGTTCGCAATCTGCATCACCTGTTCCTGGTAGAGGATCACGCCCCAAGTCTCGGCCAGAATCTCCTGCAGCTCCGGTAGATCGTAGGTGACTTTTTTCTTGCCGTGCTTGCGCGCGATGAAATCGTCAATCATGCCGCCCTGGATCGGGCCGGGGCGGTAGAGCGCGTTGAGCGCGGTTAAGTCCTCGAGGCGCGTAGGCTGATAACGGCGCAGAATGTCGCGCATGCCGTGTGACTCAAACTGGAAGATTCCGGTGGTATCGCCGCGAGCGAAAAGCTTGTAGGAAGCTTCGTCGTCCAGCGGCAGCGTGTCCAGGTCAATATCGGTGCCGCGATTCTGCTTGATCAGCTTTACCGCGTCGCTCAGCACCGTCAGCGTCGTCAACCCGAGGAAATCCATTTTCAGCAGGCCGATGCGCTCGAGCGCGTTCATGTCGTACTGGGTGGAAATTTCATCCTTGTTCGACTTGTACAGCGGAACGATCTCGGTGAGCGGGCGCGGAGAAATCACCACTCCTGCGGCATGCGTTGAAGCATGACGCGCCAGACCTTCGAGCCGCAGCGCCACTTCCACCAATTCCTTCACGCGCTCGTCCTTCTCACGCATCGAATCGAGCTGCGGCGATTGCTTCAACGCGTCTTCGAGCGAAATGTTCAGAGTGGTCGGAACCATTTTCGCCAGCCGGTCAACGTCGCCGTATGGCATGTCGAGCGCGCGGCCCGCGTCTTTCAGCACCGCCTTCGCCGCCATCGTCCCGAAGGTAATGATCTGTGCGACGCTCTTGTCGCCATATTTCTGGCGAACGTAATCAATCACTTCGCCGCGTCTCCGCATGCAAAAATCGATATCGATATCGGGCAGCGAGACGCGTTCCGGATTGAGGAAGCGCTCGAACAGCAAATCGTACTGGAGCGGATCGACGTCAGTGATGTGCAGCGCGTAGCTCACTAGACTTCCCGCCGCTGATCCGCGTCCCGGCCCCACTGGAACGCCCTGCGCCCGCGCGTAGTGAATGAAATCCCAGACGATCAGGAAGTAGCCTGCGAAACGCATCTTCTTGATCATTTCGATTTCAGACGTCAGTCGGCTCTCGTACACCGGCAGCGGATGCCGCAGGCGATTCTCGGCGGCCTGCCTCTCGAGCAGTGGGGCGCGCGTAAGAAACCCCTCACGAACCACCTTTTCGAAATATGAATCCGTCGTGAAGCCCTCGGGAACTTTGAACTCCGGGAACGGATTCGTCACCCGCTGGATTTTCACATTGCAGCGATCGGCGATCGTCACAGTGCGCGAGACGGCGTCCGGCAACTCTCGAAACACCTCCGCCATTTCCTCGGCCGTCTTGAAATAAAACTGGTCCGTGGGGAACTTCATGCGCTGGCTGTCGCTCATCGTCTTGCCGGTCTGGATGCACATCAGCACTTCTTGTGCATGAGCGTCGGAGCGGGTCAGATAGTGGCAATCGTTCGTAGCGACAAGAGGAATGCCGGTTTCGCGCGAAAGCTGCACGAGATCGCGATTGATGCGCGTCTCGATCTCCATTCCCTGGTCTTGCACCTCGAGGAAGAAATTCCCCTTGCCAAAAATGTCGCGCAGGCGATACGCGTTGGTTTTCGCCTGGTCGTATTTTTCAGAGACGAGGGCGTCAGCCACTTCGCCTCGCAGGCAGGCCGAGAGCGCGATCAATCCTTTGCTGTGCTGCTGAAGCAGATCGTGGTCCACACGGGGTTTGTAATAGAAGCCATCGAGAAACCCGGTGGAAACCAGCTGAATCAGATTGCGATAGCCTTCTTCATTCTCTGCGAGCAGGACGAGATGGTTCGACCGCTCCGCGTCGCTGCCGCGATTCTTGTGATTATCCGGCGCAACATACACCTCGCAGCCGATGATGGGCTTTACCCCGTGAGTGCCAGCCTTATGAAAGAAATTCGCGGCGGCAAAAAGATTTCCGTGGTCGGTAACCGCAACCGCAGGCATGCCTCGGCGCGCCGCTTCGGCCGTCAATTCGCCGATTTCGCAAGCGCCGTCCAGGAGAGAGTAGTCCGTGTGCAGATGTAGGTGAACGAAATTCGGGGGAGCCATTCAAAATCTATTCTAAACCAGCTTCGAAGAATCGGCCATCACGAATCGCCAGGCCGAACTTCGCGAGACGACGCTCGCCAGGTTCGACTCAGCTTCCTGAAGTTCGAAATCTCTGCAGTGAGGCTAACGCCGGCCGGACTTTGCGGCTCGCCCTTTCGGCTTTGCGGCGGGACGTGCGTGCTTCGCGGCAGCGCCGGCCTTTGCCGATTTTCCTTTTGCCTTTGCCGCGGACGCGCCCGCTGCGGCGCTCGCCACCTTCTCGCTGGCCGGTGCCGGTTTCGCGGCGGCAACTGGAGGAGTCGTTCCCGGAGTTTCGCTTTTCGATTTATCGTGCTTTCCTTCCAGCGCACCGGCGTCCTTGCCTTTGCGCTTCTTTTCCTTCTCCGGTTTTTTCTTTGGCTCTTCTTTGATGCCCGCCAGATTGCGGAGAATCTTTACGCGGCTCTCCGGGTCGCGCCCTCGTCCGCGCAGCTGCAATTCGAAAAGCTCTTCAATAATTTTGTCGAATTTCGGTCCCCGCGGCACTCCCAGGGCCTCCAGCTCACCGACGGGAAGCCCCAGACGCAGCGGGCGCCATTTCTGCAGGTAATTCCTGATCTTCGCGATGGCCTTGGGGTTCGGCATTTCCACTTCGATGAACCCAAGCATCTCCGGTAGCACGGATACCAGATAGAAATACGCGTCCTTTGGCGCGTTGGTTTTGCGCCCCTTCAGGTCCTGAACAATTTTCTGCGCGTGCCCCACCAGGTCATCCACTTCTTTGATTTCAGACGCTCGAAGCTCCATATTGCGCATCGCCGCCGCCGCTTCGCGGTCTTTCAGCCGTCCCAGCGTGTAGTACATCACCGGCACGTTCAGCCGCGGCCTGAGCCCGGATTCCATCAGATTACCGCGCACCCGCGCGAGCTTGTTTAAGCTGTCGTAGTCCGGCTTTCGACGCGGCAGGTTAGGATGGATCGCAGCCAGCATGTCGTGCGATTCCCACTGCTTCAGCGTGGCGACAGGATTATCTTCGCGCGCGAGCGACCGCACCTCATTCCCAACATCCGCGCCTCCCAGGTTCTTGTGCAGCTCGCGTTCGATGGCCAGATCGAACCACTCCTGAGTGCGCGATTCCATGCGGAAATTCATCCGCGCGCAGTAGCGCAAAATTCGCATCAACCGGATAGGCTGATTCGTAAACGCGTGATTGGTAAGCGCGCGCACTTCCTGTTTTTCGAGATCTGCTAACCCGTTGGTCGGGTCGAGCAGCAGGCCGCGCGATTGTGTATTGAGCGAAATGGCAATCGAATTGATCGAAAAATCGCGGCGCCGCAAATCCTCCATGATCCCGGAGAAACGGATCTCAGGCTTGGCGCCGGGTTTTTCATACACATCGTCGCGCGCACCTGAAATCGAGCCATCCACGTCGCCCGCAAAAATCACTTCGTGGTGGCGCAGTTTCTCGCTTTCCCACAAAGTACGCGCTCCGCCCTTCTCGAGTTCGCGCACCATCCGCACCGGATTCCCTTCCACAGTAAAATCGAGATCGCGAATCGGCTGGCCGGAAATCAGATCACGCACCGCACCGCCGCTCAGGTAGATATTCACGTCCTGCGAGCGCGATAATTCCTGCACGCGCTCCAGCACAGCACGCTGTTCCGGCGAGAGCCTGCTTTCCAGCAAATACATGTAATCGGGCATGAGCGTTACACCTTTCCGCGAATTCCGCGCGAAACTTCTAGGCGCGCGGGTGATGCGCCTTGTAGACCTGTTTCAATCTCTCTTCCACCACGTGCGTGTAAATCTGAGTAGTGGAAATATCCGAATGCCCAAGCATCATCTGCACGGAGCGAAGATCGGCCCCGCGATCGAGCAGATGCGTGGCAAAACTGTGCCGCAGCGTGTGTGGCTTCAAGGGCTTCCGCAACTGAGCCTTTCTTCCGTACTGGCCCATGATTTTCCAGATGGTGACGCGATCCATCGGCCGTCCCCGCTGATTTAAGAATAGCTGCGACGACGCGCCATCCTTCAGCAATTCGGGCCGCGATTTTTTCATGTAGGCCTCGACCACCGCGAGCGCTTTCTTTCCCACTGGCACCAGCCGCTCCTTGTTTCCCTTCCCGATGCAACGAAGACATCCCGCTTCCATCTGTAGATCGCCCACTCGGATGCCTGTCAACTCGGAAACTCGGATTCCCGTCGAGTACATCAGCTCGATGATGGCTTTATCCCGCAGGCCGACCGCGGAAGACGTGTCTGGCTGCGAGAGCAGACGCTCTACTTCATCGAGGCTCAGAAAATATGGCAGGCTCTGGCGGAATTTCGGCGATTCGATCGTGGCTGCCGGATCTTCTTTCACGAATCCTTCGAGCAATGCAAATCGGAAAAAATGCCGGATCGTCACGAGGTGGCGCGCCACCGAACGGCTATCGAGACGTCGCTTGTAGAGCGACGCCATGAACTCCACCACATCCGTCCGCCGAATCTTCGCGGTATCCAGATTCTTCTTGTCCAGAAATTCGACGAACTTGAGCATGTCGCGACGATACGACTGGATCGTATTATCCGAGAGCCCCTTTTCGACTCGCAGATAGCTCAGAAATGTCCGGACATCCGTTTCCAGTGCCATTCCGTTCCTTCACTGGCGGCTAAGGTTTGAACCACGCCGCGAAACCCGCGCACCTTGCCGATTACTTCTAGACGTCCATCGCTGCGACGGGCATTACACGGTCCGCCCGACGCAGCAAAAGAAAAAACTCGCCTAGCTCTTCGCAACGCAGCAACCACGCTAATCCGAAATATATTCCGCTCGACAACGCGATGATTCCGGTGAGTAGCAACGCCTGCCGAAGAAAAGCGCCCGCACCCGCGAAGTGCGTAATCTTCAGCGCGCCGTAGCAGACTGCCGCCATCGCTCCGGCGCATGCTCCCATCTTACTCAATGACGCGGCCAGCCCCCTAGCTCCCAACCGTCCGTGCCGCTTGCGAAAAATTGCAAACAACAGAACAAAATTAAAATACGCCGCCAGCGAACTGGCCAGCGCCGGACTCCCATTCGAGAGATACTTCAGAAAGAAAACCAGGAACAATGAATTGAACACGATGTTCAGCGCTAGAGAATACGCTCCCACTTTTGCCGGCGTCATCGTGTCGTGCATCGAGTAATACATCGGCGTGATCAGTTTGATCGCCGCAAAAGCCGGCAAGCCGAGCGCATAGTAGAAAAGCGCGCGCGCCGTCAGCGCCGTGGATTCCGCCACGAACTTTCCGTGTTGAAACAGCACCTGCACGATCGGCTGCCGCAGTAGAATCAATCCCACCGCCGCCGGAATCGCAATGAACGACACGATTCGCAGCGAAAATCCGAATGTCCGCTTCATCTCCACGAAATCTTTCGCCGCCGCCTGCTGCGACAATGTGGGCAAAAGCGCCGTTGACATCGCCACCGCGCAAATTCCCATCACCAGCTGCGTCACGTGCTCGGCCACGTAAAGCGACATCACGCTTCCTGTCGGCATCCGCGACGACGTCGAGAAAATCTTGTCCACAAAAAAATTCAGCTGATAGACCCCTACTCCCAGCACGGCCGGCCCCATCAGGCGCGCTAGCTTCTGCACCCCCGGATCGCTGAACGACACTTCGGGATGAAATTGCATGCCTCGCCGCGCGAGCGCTGGGATCTGAATCGCGAACTGGATGATCCCGCCCAGCAGAATCCCGCACGCGATCGCCACCGCGGGCGTTTGAAAACGAGCCGGCGCCATTTGCATCACCGGCCGGTACACAGCTCCCAGCGAAAACAGAATCAGCACCAGATTGAAAAATATCGGCGTCGCCGCGGGCAATGCGAACACCCGAAAGCTGTTGAGCATAGCCGCCGCGATCCCCGCCAGCGCGACAAAGAATATCGCCGGGATAATGATCCGCCCGAGAAAAACTGCCAGGTCCCACTGCGCCGAGTTGTGCGAGAAAATCGTGAAGAAGTGAATAATCTGGCGCGCGAACACCACTCCCAACACGGCGAGCACTCCCAGGGCGGCCGCCATATCCCAAAATACCTTTTGTGCGAATGACCATGCCGTGGCGCGCGGCTTGTCCCTCAAATACCCGCTGAACACCGGAATGAACGCCGCGCCCAGCGCCCCCTCCCCCGACAATCGCCGTATCAAGTTGGGAATGCCGAAAACAAGGACGAGCGAGTCGGCGGCGGGAGACGTCCCGAGCAGAAGGGCTACACGTTGATCTCGTAAGTATCCGCAAATCCGGCTGATAACGGTTACAAGGGCTATGACCGAGGCCGACTTTAGGAGGTGTCCTTTTACGGTCAATCGGTGGTGGCTCCGGTGCTAACCCTTTAAGCACCAATAACTTGACAAAAAATCGCGTAAGGATAACATAACATCCGGGAACTTAGCAAGAATCTACCCTAAAATGGCTCGTTCTGTGGCCCAAGCCGTCAAAAGCCGCGCCGCCGCATCGTCAACCCACAAGAAGGTGGTGGTCCTGCATCTTGACGGGACGCCCATGCGCGGCTACCTGAACCCCAGCTCCCTCGGACGCTCCGAGACCGTCGATCTGCTCACCCTGGACGGTGAGCACCGCTCCCTCGCCCTCGACGACGTGAAGTCCATCTACTTCGTCCGTGAATTCACCGACGACTTCGAGCCCGAGCGCAAAACCTTCCTCAGCCGACCCAAGCTCGACGGCCTCTGGGTCCGCCTACGCTTCCGCGACGACGACGTAATGGAAGGCATCGTAGCCAACGACCTCCTCGACATGCTCGACACAGGCGTCCAGCTAACGCCCCCCGACCTCCACGGCAATAACCTGCGCATGTTCATCCCCCGCTCAGCCCTGGCAGAGATGAAAGTCCTCGGCGTAGTCGGCATAGCCCGCCGCGCCCCACGTGACTCGCGCGCCGGCGCTACCGCAGCTCCCACGCAGCCAAAGCTTTTCTCCGAGTAGCCGCGCCACCCTCCCATCGCCGCAGCATGCGCAAAATGATCGTTCGTTACGGTAGCCACGGCGAACGCCGTCCCTCGTCGTGGCCTTCGGCTCGATGCATCCGCTGTGCGTTCGCTCCCCCCTGTAGCGCCGGTCTTCAGACCGGCAGGGTTGACGTGGCAGTTCGCGCCGCGTTCACTGCTGATCGACCCGCTGTACCTACCTTATCCCCATCCCAGTTTCGTCCTGAAGTTTTCGCCTCACCGGTGGGAGCCCCCTGATTTATCAGGGGGAGCCGGACTTCAGTCCGGCGAAAAAGCACTCGCTCCCTCGATGGGCTTTAGCCCTGGGAATTTCGCTAATCGTCAAACCACTTCCCGAACTACTTCATCCCCACTAACGCAAACTTCCACGCTCCATCGCTCTGCCGCTTCAACAAACGCATCCCCTTCTCATTCACGCTCACTGGCTCGTCCTTCGCCGACATCTTGTAAGTCGCCGCAAACGTTCCCACCTCCAGCGCCCATCCATCCGCGATCTGCACCTCCGTAATGACCGGCTCATACTTCAGCACTCGAAACTCCGGATAGGCAGCCTTCATTTTCGCGTACGCCTCTCCCATCGCTTTGATTCCCACCACAGGAGGCCCGGGAAATCCCAGATTGATCGCATCCTCCGACCACAAAGCCGTCAGGAAACTCTGGTCCTGCGTCAGCGTCGCTTCCACGTCCGCCCGATGCAGCTTCTCGATCGCCGCCAGGTCCGCCGCACGCGTGTCCTTCTGCCCCAGCGTCGCCGTCCGCGCGCTTTGAACGAACCCTCCGATTCCAACGCCCGCCAGAAACGCCACAGCAACCAGAATCGATGCGCGCTTCATAAACCCTCCTTAGAATTGTCTGCTGGGCCCCCGCTTCGTCGTTAAATTTTCGCCCTACGGTGGGAGCCCACGCTTCGTCGTGAAGTTTTCGCCTTACGGTGGGAGCCCCCTGATTCATCAGGGGGAGCCGGACTTCAGTCCGGCGAAAAAGCTCTCGCTTCTTCAAAAGGGCTTTAGCCCCGGCGCGTTTCCCGCTCTAGCTCGGACGCGTCCCCGAATGAAAGGGATCTGGCTCCCCCGCCTCAGGCTCATCCTCCGGACTCGGAATATCGAGATTCACCACAATCGGCTCCTGCCCACTCCGCACAAGCACCGCCTCCACGGGCACATCCGCCCTCGCATTCAATTCCTGGTGCGGAACGTACGGCGGCACGTAAACAAAATCCCCCGGCCCAGCCTCATCCACAAACTCCAATTTCTCTCCCCAGCGCAGCCGCGCCCTCCCACTCACGATGTAAATCACCGTCTCAAGTTCCCCATGATGATGCGGCCCCGTCTTCGCGTGCGGATGAACCGTCACCGTCCCAGCCCAAAGCTTCTGCGCCCCCACTCGCGCATGCGAAATAGCTTCAGCCCGCGTCATCCCCTGCGTCTGCGGCGTGTTCGTGTCCAGTTCCCCGCTGCGGACAATGCGCACACCGTGATTTTTCCAGTCCGGCTTTTCGCCCACGGACCCTCCCGCCCTCTCCCAGCTGCGCTCAGAATACTTCACGCGCGCGCAAACTAAAACCTTATCGCTATCTCGATTCCCGCCCATATAGCGACATCGCCGTAGATCTCGCATTAGCGCAGGGCTCGAATGATCTTCCGTAACGCCGGCGTCCCGCCGGCTCTTTTTCCGGGGAAGCCGCTCGTTCATCTTGAAGCTGTTGTCGTACCGGTGGGAGCCCCGCTCATTGTGCAGTCGTTACCGTACCGGCGGGAGCCCTGCTTTCGCGGTGAAGTTCTGCCTTACCGACGGGAGCCCCCTGATTTATCAGGGGGAGCCGGACTTCAGTCCGGCGAAAAAATGCTCCCTCTCTGGAGAGGGCTTTAGCCCAGGGATCTACTACCCTGCGATCATTCGTATGGTTGGGCCGTACTTCGCCACTGCCACCTCAGCACGCGCCACTTGTTCTTCTATCAGCGGCAACATTACATCCGCGATATGCTTCGGCCCGTGCTGAATCCAGGAGCGTTCGAGTTCATCAAGGTTCTTCTTAGCGAACGATAGAACGTGGTCCTTAACATCGGCATGAACAATCGTCTGCTCCAATTTTTCAAGCCGAGCGCGCAGCCCCTTTGCAACCTGCTCGTGATCCATAAGGCAGATACTATCCGACTGACTGGCCAAATAAAAGCTGACCGATAACTGCCGCCCGCCCCAGGCACCGAAATCTCCCACGACTCCTGGGATCAGGTCCGTCCGACGACAACGTCGGAGACTCTATTCTCCGCCACTCATCCTCGATATGGTTTCCTCTGTGTTTCGCCTGGTTCTGCAGATTATCCTCGTGCACACCAACTACCACGCATTCAGCGCCGTAGGCGCGACACAATTTAGCCCAGCGCGTGAGCGCTGGGTCACAGTCTGCGCGAAGCGCACTTCCACTTGCGCAGCCCTACCCGCGCAAGCCTTTCGTCTGAGCTGCAATCGCAGGATGTCGATAGAACCTCAGTTCCTCTTTCCTCGGTTCCCAAAAGTGGAACTGCAAAATTGGCTGGTACTGGCTCTATCCCCAACCACAAATCCGTGCTACCGTTACCCGTTTTTATATGATGACAAAGACGTCACTATCAGCAGCCACTTCAGCCAGCCCCGTGGCACAGAGGGTTTACTCCGCCCCGCAAAGGTGCCTCGAAGCAGCCTCGATCCTCGCTCGCGACGCGAGAAGGTTTCAGTGGCACAGGCACTCCTGCCTGCCCAGAGGTATGAAGGGCCTGCGTGCCGTTGCCAAGCCGCTACCTCAACAGAGAGCAAAGGCCACCCTATCGCTACCCTCTAAATTCCTAATCGCAAATCCGCGATTAACTTTGCGCCTAAACCCTATAAGAATCTGCAAACTAAAAATCTCTAATCGCAAATTTTCGACGATTTTTCGTCCCGAATTTTCTCTTTTCTCTACCGTCGAGCCTCAAGCCTCGATCTTCCGGAACCTAATCGAGACGCCGCGATTAGAAATCACAATAAGCCCCCTTCTTTCAACCGCTTCCAATTTTATAATCGAGACAAAAGTGGGCTTTTCAGTGATTCCCACACCGAAAACCAGAATACAATGCGGGCCCGAAGGAGAGTCCGCATGAAACTTGGAGAGATCGCCGCAAAACTCGGCTGCAAGCTCGAAGGCGACGCGAACACCGAAATCCGAGGCGTCGCAGGAATCGAGGACGCCGGGCCGGGCGACCTGACGTTCCTGGCGAACCTAAAATATCGCCCGGCGCTTGAGACTACGCGCGCCTCCGCGATTCTCATCGCCCCCGACGCCGGAGCGGTCCCCGTCGCTGCCTTGCGCTCCGCGAATCCCTACCTCGATTTCGCGCGAGCCATCGAACTCTTTCATCCCGCGGCGGTATTCCCTGCCGCAGTGCATCCCACCGCCGTTATCGCAAAGTCAGCAAAGATCGGCACAGGAGCGCACATCGGCCCGTACTGCTTCGTTGATGAAGAGGTCGAGATAGGCCGCAACGCCGTGCTGCACAGCTTTGTAACGATCTATCGCGGCGCGAAAATCGGCGACGATTTCTTCGCCCACTCGCACTGCGCCGTGCGTGAGCACTGCCGCATCGGCCATCGCGTCCTGCTTCAGAACGGAGTCGTAATCGGCAGCGACGGCTTCGGCTTCGCGCGGCAATCCGACGGAACCTGGTACAAGATGCGCCAAAGCGGAATTGCGATCATCGGCGACGACGTCGAAGTCCAGGCCCAAAGCGCAGTCGATCGCGCCACGGTAGGCGAAACAAAAATCGGCCGCGGCACGAAACTCGACAACATGGTTCAGGTAGGACACGCCTCAAAGGTCGGTGAAGACACTTTGCTTTGCGGGCAGGTGGGCCTAGCGGGCACCACTCGCGTTGGCAACAAGTGCATTCTCGCCGGGCAAGTCGGCGCGGCGGGACATCTCACGATCGGCGACGGGGCAACGCTCACGGCACAATCAGGCGTGCCGAATGACGTGCCCGCCGGCGCGCTTTATTCCGGCTATCCGGCAATGGACAATCTTGCCTGGCGAAAATCCATTGCGGTGTTCAATCGCCTTCCCGATTTCCAAAAAGAGCTCCGCGAACTGCGCGCCGAAGTCGCCAGCCTTCGCTCGGCGGCGGGCAAATGATCGCCGTCAAAGCCGAACGCCGCGAGCATTGCCTATTGCGCGTCCTTCGGCCACGGCGGTTGGACAAGTGCCGGGAGCCCCGCCACAGCTTTCGGGTCCGGCGCCTTGAACGAAAGCTGCTCGGCGAGGAACGCAATGCGATCGCGAGTCGCGTCGGCGTTCAACGCGTGCGGTGCTTTGTAGATCTTCATCCGCTTCGGCTCACTCACCGCAGCGAAATAATCCTTGTCCATCTCCGGCGTAACGAATTGCTCGTCGCTCGCAAACTGCAGGAAAACGGCGGCCGGCGCTGCGTGCGACACGTACTTTCCAGTGTCTCCCCACGCATGCTCGGCCTGAAACGCATCAAACTTCTCAGCCCCGATTTTCTGCCGGTATTGCTCGTACATCGGCGATTTTTTAAATGTGTCGTCGGGCCAGCCGCCCGCCATCAGCACGAAAGATTTAAATCGCTTGTCGATTCCGCTGAGGAAGGCCCCCGCTCCCGCGCCGCAACTGTGACCCACATAAGCGAGCCGCTTCAAATCAACATCCGCGCGAGCCGCAAGCAGGTCGGCGCCGCGCCGAATGTTGATGTCCTGCTGCACGTCTACAGCAACCTGCTGCTCGTTTTGCGGCGACTTGTCCTCCACAAAACCGGGATGCACCGTCACATGATCCAGAAGCAACGACATCACTCCCGAGTGAGCCAGCACAATGGCTTCGTCCAAGAACTCCGTGCGGTTTTTTTTCTCGGAACCAGGCATGCACCAGTGACAATAGATGGCCGCCGGAAACGGCCCTTTGCCTGCAGGCACGACAAGATACGCCGTCACCACTCCGGCGTTCGGCCCGACGAGCGATGCGCGATCGCCAACCGGGGCTATGTATCTGATGTCGTAGATCTTGATGCCCTCTCGCTCCTCGACGCCAGCTCGCAACATTTTGAACGGCTGGTTTTTATCGTAAGCCCAATGACGAGCGAGGTCATCGTCCGCAGACGCAGCCCAAAGAGGAAGCAGCACGAAAAGAGCGAGCCATCGGTATCTCTTCATCGAATCCCCTTTCTACTCTCGAAACTTCGCGGCGTCATTTTACTACCGCGCTTGGGATTTCTCATCGGCGTGATCCGCGACGGAAAGCGGCTGCTGATCTTCGGGCAATCCCGCTGCGACGAGTTCTTCCACGCGCGCGAGCAATTCCATTCGCCGCTCCATCGTATATTGCGACGCATCCACGGGAGGACCAAACCGCACCACGGTTTCGCCTGGCCGCATCGTCCATTCGCCCTTGCGCATCAAGTGCTGCGCCCCCGAAATCGAAACCGGCACGATCGGCACTCCGGCTTCAATCGCCAGCGCGAAGGTTCCCTTCTTGAACGGCCTCAGTCGCCCGTCGGGACTTCGCGTGCCTTCCGGATAAACGGCGAGCGACAGTCCTTCCTTCAGCACGCCCAAGGCAACATTAACACTGGCGACCGCCGCTTCTTTATCGGCGCGATCGACGGGCACAAATTTCGCCAGGCGCATAGCAGTCGAGAGGATTGGGATGCGAAACAATTCGCTCTTGAGCAGCACGGAAACGCGCCGCGGAATTGCTGGGACGAACGCAATCGGATCGACGTTCGAAATATGATTGGCCGCGAAGATGCACACGCTGGGAGGAATATTCTCGAGGCCTTCCACGCGCACTCTGATTTTCGCAATTCGCAGCGACGCGCGCACCGTCTTCATCGCCACTTCGTACATGAGATCCGCCGTGCCGGTAAGAAGCGTCCACAAAATGAACAACGGCATGACCAGCAGAAGTGCCAACGCGAGGAACAGAACGACGGCAATGGTTCGTATCATTTTCCGTGTTGCAATTGTGAACTCGAACTGCGCTTCACAGCGAGCGAAGAGTTGAGCGCTCGGTCTCGCACCTTAGTCCGTGGTTCCACGCAGAAGACCCGCGCGGATGCGCAGTTGCTTCTCCGTTGGATGCGGCACCTCGACGACCGTGCAGCGGTTCTCTTCGCGCGAGCCAAGAGCAAACGTCAAATCGTGTTCCTCTCCATCGCGGCGGATCTTGAGCTTAACCGTTTCACCCGGCGCTCGTTCCCGGAACCAAGCCGAAAGTCTCGTTGAAACAGGCGCACCGTTCAGCTCCAACAGCAGATCGTCTGCGCGCAACCCGGCTGCTTGTGCCGAGCTTCCAGGTGTGACAGAAGCGACGACAGGGCCCTCCGCCGAACGAGTTGCGTAGAAGCCAGGATCTGCGCTCTTGCGCGATTCGCTCTTGAGAGTTAGACCTGCGTGGCTCAGGAACTGGTCATATGGAATTTCATCGAGCCCTGAAACGTAACGACGGAAGAAATCCTCAAAGCTTGTGCCGGATATTTCTTCTACGACTGAGCGGACTCCAGCGCTCTCGTCGTAGAACTTTCCCTGCTTCGCGGATTCGTTGAGACTTCGCAAGACGTCATCGAGAGATTTGTGATTGTCGGTGGCATTGCGAATCGCAAGATCGAGCATGTCGCCGATGAGCTGGCCCTTGTTGTAGTAGGAGATGCTGCGGTCAGCGAGATTGTACCCGTCATATTTATCGAACCAGGTATCGAGGCTCGATTCTTCCACGCTTTGCCATTTGTGGGCCGGACGCGATTGAAGCTCGCAAATCTGCTGTGCGAGATCGGTATACCATTTGTCTTTCGCCCAGATGCCGCTGCGTTCCAGAGTGAACGAGCCGTATGTGCTCGTGACGCCCTCGGCAAACCAGAGCGCGCGCGAATACTGTTCTTTCGTATAGTCCACGGGCTCGAGACTTTGTGGACGGATTCGTTTCACATTCCAGGCGTGAAAGAATTCGTGCGAGGCAATCGCCGAAACCATTTCGACCGAGCTGCCGCCAATCGCGGTGCTGTTGGCATGCTCCATTCCTCCGCCGCCCGCATCCGGATACGTCCCGATGTGGAAGAAGAATGTGTATTCCTTGAACGGCGGTCCGCCCATCAGCTTCACTTCATAGCCAGTAATTCGTTTCAGTGAGTCCTCGAGCGTGGCGCGGTTCCATTCCCTGGAATCGACAACCACCCGGAAATGCGCGCCGCCATTGTCGAATTCAAACTCCTCGAATTTGCCGACTTCCACCGGAGCATCCACCAGCTTGTCGTAGCTCTCCGCGGTGAATGAGTTTGGCGCGGCACCGGAAGGAAGTTCGGCGATCGAGCGCCATTCGGACGGGACGTCTGTGAACTTGACCTCGACATCTTCCGCGCGACGGTCGGGGGCATACATGAGAATCTCAGCAAAGTTCGCGAAGGCGTGGTGCGCGTTTAACTGCGAGTTGAACGGCCCTGATTCGTCCCAGGATATGGAATATTCGATCTCGATCGAACCATCGACCGCCGCCGCCGCTGGAATTCGCCAAGTTTGCTTATCCAATTTGTACGGAACGACCGGCGTTGCACCAGCCCCGGCGTTGCCGATTCGAACATCGCGAACTCGATAAGCAAAATCCCTGACCTGATAAAGAGCGTTCCACGCGGGCAAGGCCACGATTAAATCGTGCTGGTCTGCCGCGATAGGAACTCGCATCTCGACTTGAAACTGATGCTTTTCCGGATGTGCCAGCGAAATCTTGTAGTTGATCGTCGCGTTGGCTGTGCCGACGGCGAAGAACAAGCCGAACGATACGATGAAAAGAACATGTCGCCGCCGGACCATACGACGCTTCATGCGCGAACTCCCGCACGGGATTTTAGTTTTTCGAGCAGTTTGATGCAGAGACCATCGAAGCTGCCGTTCGACATCACCATGACCATGTCGCCCGGCTTCACATTGTCGGCAAAATACTCGGCAATCGCGTCCGCCGACGAAAAAGCCTGCGCAGAGCGGCCCCGCTTGCGAATCGATTCGGCCACCGCGTCCGGAGAGAAGCGATCCTCGTCAGTAAGCAATTGAGCCCGATTTACCGGGCCGATCGCAACCACATCGGCGACTGCCAACGCTTCCGGCAACACATCCTGAAATATCTTGCGCCGCATCGTGTTCGATCGCGGCTCAATCGCCGCCCAGACTTTGCGGCCCGGCCAGCGCGTGCGGGTGGCTTCGAGAGTCATGCGAATGGCGGTTGGATGGTGTGCGAAGTCTTCTACCACCAGGATACCGCCCGCTTCGCCTTTGATTTCCATCCGGCGGCGGACACTTTGAAAAGTGGCCATGGCGCGTTCGATTGCTTCGCATTCAACGCCGCGTCCATAGGCGATTGCGATTGCAGCGAGAGCGTCCAGCACATTGTGCCGCCCCGCCACTGGCGTGCGGACGCGCGTGACTTCGCTGCCTTTATACACAACGCGGAATTCCGTCGCGTTGTCGTGCCACAGAATATCGCCCGCGCACCAATCGCACTCGGGCGTGAGGCCAAAGGTCTCCACCGGGCAGAATGCTTTCGCAGCCGCTAGCTTCAAATCCGCGCTCTCACCCCAGATGAGAACGCGTCCGCGCCGCGGAACAAGATTTACGAGGCGGCGAAACTGGAGAGCGATTGATTCGAGGTCTGGATAGATATCCGCGTGGTCATATTCAAGCGAGGTGAGAATCAATTCGTCGGGATGGTAGTGGAGAAATTTCGGGCCGCGATCGAAAAACGCGGTCTCGTATTCGTCGCCCTCGATGATGAACTCTTCTCCGCCGCCGAGCCCGTAGCTGCGATCGTTGAAATTCGGGACCACGCCACCGACGAGGAAATCCGGCCGGCGCCCGGCGACATGGAAAATCCAGGCGAGCATGGCGGTGGTTGTGGTCTTGCCGTGTGTTCCGGCGACGACGATCGAGGTATGGCCACGGATGAAATAGTCCTCAAGAAGCTGCGGCATCGAACAGTACGGAATTTTTTCGTCGAGGATGGCTTCCAGTTCCGGATTTCCGCGCGCGATCACGTTGCCGATGACGACCAGATCGGGGATGGGCTTTAGATTCTTTGCACGGAAGCCTTCGTTCCAGGGGATGCCGAGCGAATCAAGCAGCGTGGAGGCCGGCGGGTAGACGTTTATGTCAGAGCCCGTAACATGGAAACCGCGCTCTTTCAGCATGCCGGCTACGGGGGCCATGGCTGAGCCAGCGATTCCGAGGAGATGGATGTGTTCGGCGTTTTTTTCGGTGCGCGTCAAGTCACTTTGCCTCAAAGGAACAGTCAACAACGCCGGCCGGAGGCCCTTCGTGCCTCAGGACAAGCCAGCGGTACGAAAAGCAACGTCAAAAGCGCCAAAAACACCTCGGCGCCGCGAAAATCATGACGAGCAGGCTGGCTCCAGGATTTCGAGCTTGCCTTCGCCATCGGCCGATAGACGCGCCTGAACGCCTAATGGAAGCGTGAGCATCGGCCGAGAAGTGTGTCCGATCGGCGCGCCGAACACGATGGGAATCCCGAGCGGCGCTAGAATGCGGCGGACCACATCTTTCACGGTCTCGGTTCCGGCTGGCGGATTGCTCTCAGGAAAATCTCCGAGGACGATACCTGTGACACCGCGGAGTTTTCCGGCTTGCTTCAGGTGCATCAACGCCCGATCCACTTGCCATGGCTTCATGGCGCGGTCTTCGAGAATCAGAATCGAGCCGCGTGTATCAAGCTCCCACGGAGTTCCAATCGTTGCTTCGACCAAGTTCAAGCAGCCGCCGAGAAGTGTGCCCTCGCTAGAACCTGCACTGATTGACTCACCTTTGAGCCCTACAGACCAACCTTTCGATGCTGCCAAAGCTCGCTCGAAACTCTCTGGATCGTATCCTTCCGGAGCATCGGCGCCGCGATCGAGTCCTACGGCAACCATTGGTCCGTGGATCGTCACCCAACGAAAGTTCTGCCACAGATATGCGTGCAGCGAGGTGATGTCACTGAATCCACACAGAATCTTGGGGGCAGTTCCCTCAAGGCGAAGGCAATCGAGCAAGTAGTTCGAACCGTACCCGCCACGCGTACAGATGATCGCTCGCGTGTCCTTCTCGGCGATTGCGGCTTTCAATGCGCTACAACGCGACTCTGCCGATCCAGCAAAAAAGCCGTGTTTCGCAAGAACCTCGTCGCGATCCAACTTCGGCGCATAGCCAAGCCTCGCCAACTCGTCGCATCCGCTTTTCAGGCGCTCCTCTGCGACAGGACTCGAGAGCGAGAGAACGCGGATTGCGTCGCCAGATCGCAGCGCGCGCGGCTTCAAAGGTTGGGGCATGTGTCGCAATCGAGAATAAGGAATTTTCAAAGGCGAGTCCAGAAGCGCGGCGCGAAGCGTTTACATAAGAGCAGCACTGCACGGCATCGAAGAGTACGCCGTGCGCGCGCAACTAACTAATTGACCGGGAAATTCTTCGAGGGAGAAACGCCGCCACCGGGCGCAGGATTCGAAACCGATATACTTCCAGAACCGGCTGTGGCCAGATCTTGCGTGGTGAAATTCACTGTCAGCTGCGACGCACTCACGAAAGTGGTGGCGCGGGGGCTTCCGTACCAATTCACGACGGATGTTTGCACGAAACCCGTTCCAGCAACACTGACCGTGAACGGTCCCATCGTTCCCGCCGTGACGCTGGGAGGATTAAATCCGGTGATGGTGGGCGCGCCATTAGCAACAGGATTGACTACAAGAGTGAGCGCGTTGGACGCACCCCCGGGCGATGGATTTGCGACGGTCACTTGAACCGACGCGTCCGGAACTGCGACATCCGCCGCGGTAATGGACATTTCGACTTGGCCGGTAGTTTTGTTGAACTTGCTGGGGCGAGATGTGCCGTCCAAAAATCCGACCGTATTGGCTTCGAGTCCCGTTCCGCTGACAAACAGCGTGAAATCGGCGCTACCGGCGGTGATGCTGTCCGGAGAAATTGAACCGATGGACGGAGTGGGTATATTGCCTGTACCGCTAGAGCAACTGTTCAACGAAAAAAGTGCTGATGCTAACAGGGCAGCCGCAGTCCACCGCAAACGCTTCAAGAAAACCTCCTGAAATCTTTCGGGAACCCCGACGCCGCTCGGGCTCGGAAACCCGCGGCTCTTCGCGCGAGGAAAACCGAAGAACCTGCAAAAAATCCGCCGCCAGCGCGAGCACTCGAATTGATAGCATCCGTCGCGCAGGCCGTCAACTCGGATTCCCATGTCCGCGGAATGGTTGGCTCCCGGCTCATCGTGCCCGGCCCTGCAAATCTATGGCACCACAGGACGTGCCTCGCAATGCACATTGAGCGCGTTGAGACGGTTCAACAATTCGCGCTCTTTCGGCGTGCCGACTTCTGCGTCGAATTCGATAATCGCAGGGCCCGTCTGAGACTTGTGCGTTTTCCATCGCACCGCTTGAATCCCGGCCTCCTGGACAATCTGGTGAACGTGTTCCAGGATGCTCGGGTCGCCCTGCGGCGTGGTCATTGTGAAAGTCAACATGCGAGTATGCAGGCCGATTCGATCCTCGATGAGTCCCAGAAAAACCAGCGAGACGAGAAGAAGCAGCGTGGTGAAAACCGCGGTCATCGGAAAGCCGGCTCCGACGGTCATACCAACACTCGCAATCATGAAAATCGTGGCCGCGCTCGTGATGCCTGTCACGGCGCCGCGCTCCCGCAGCACCACACCGGCGCCGATGAAGCCGATGCCCGGGATAATTTGAGCGGCGATGCGCGTGTGGTCGCCGCCTACGTCGGACGCCATTTCGTACGACATGATCGTAAAGAGGGCCGCGCCGATGCAGATCAACATCATGGTGCGCAGGCCGGCGGGCTTGTGGCGCAGCTCGCGCTCAAGCCCAACGGCGCCGCCCAGAAGAGCGGCGAGCAGGAGCCTACCAACGATTACGGCGTTCAGGTCGTGGAGCATCCCGTCCCTCCCTGCGGCAGCGCGATTTTGCGATGTGCGATTCTACAATGCCCATAGGGCGAATCGCCCACCTGCCGCCTATAGCGTGAACGAAGTGAGCTTGGAAAAATGTCGGGCGCGAGCCTTAATTTCGCTGAGCTTCAAGGTGGTGAGACGTTCGACACCGAAGCGCTCGCATGTGAAGCTGCCCATCACTGAACCATATACCATCGCGCGGCGCAGCGACTTTTCGTTCACGCGGCCGTCGCGGGCAAGCGAGCCCATAAAGCCGCCGGCAAAACTATCGCCCGCGCCAGTAGGATCGTGAACCTCTTCCAGCGGAAACGCAGGGACCGCGAACAGAAAATCGCGATGTACGAGGAGCGCCCCATGTTCCCCGCGCTTGATGACCAGGATTTTGGGCCCCATTTTGAAGATGTCTTTGGCGGCGCGAGTGAGGTTGTGTTCGCCGGTTAGCTGGCGCGTTTCGTCGTCGTTGATCACGAGCACATGAATGTGTCTCAGCGTCTCGCGCAGTTCGCTTCCCGTGCGCTCGATCCAGTAGTTCATCGAGTCGAGGCCCACGAGCACGGGCTTGCGCTTCACCTGCTTGAGCACGGAGAGTTGCAGCGTCGGCTGAATGTTCCCGAGAAAAATAAACGACGTATCGAGATAGGATTTCGGCAGCTTTGGCTGAAAATCCGCGAACACGTTCAGCTCGGTGGTGAGCGTGGTGCGTTCGTTCATATTCTGGTTGTAACGCCCTGCCCAGAAGAACGATTTGCCGGAAGCGTGCTCTAGGCCTTCAAGATCAATTCGTCCGTTGCGCCCGCCAAGGATGGCTTTTTCGCGCGCGGTGAAATCATCACCCACGATTCCCACCACGCGCACTGGCGTGAAGTGGCTGGCGGCCAGCGCGAAATAGCTCGCGGCGCCGCCGAGCGTCTTTTCCACTTTGCCAAATGGCGTTTCGATTCCGTCGAACGCAACCGAGCCTACTACCAGCAGTGACATGAACGCTCCAGATTACGAGAGGTATCTGCCCACGAGAGGTGCGAGCCGTTTCTTTGCGGCCGCTGGAATCATTTTGCGATCGGTGAGAATGGCGTGCGCGAGCGCCGACCCGCACTTGCAGCCGCGGTCTTCGGGAAGATCGCGCACGGCTTCCCTCACGGCGCGCTGGACGTTCTCCGCGTTGCGGTTCAGATTCGAAATAACTTCCGTCACCGTGACGGCGTCGTGCTGCGGATGCCAGCAATCGTAATCGGTAATCATCGCAATCGTCGCGTAGCAGATTTCAGCCTCGCGGGCGAGCTTCGCTTCGGTGAGATTCGTCATGCCGATTACGTCGAAGCGGAGCTGGCGGTAGGTGTGCGACTCCGCGAGTGTCGAGAATTGCGGGCCTTCCATGCAAACGTAGGTGCCGCCGCGATGCGTCTTTACGCCGGCGTGCTCGGAGGCGTCCGCGAGGTGCGCTGAAAGATGCGTGCAAGTGGGCTTGTCGAAGCCGACGTGAGCCACGATGCCGCCACCGAAAAATGTGGCGACTCGCAGGCGCGTGCGATCGAAGAACTGGTCGGGGATGAGGAAATCGAGCGGCGGCAGATCATCGCGCAGCGAGCCTACCGCGCTTACGGAAATAATTCGTTCCGCGCCGAGCAGCTTCATCGCGAAGATGTTCGCGCGATAGTTGATTTCGCTCGGAGAGAGGAGATGGCCGCGTCCGTGGCGGGCGAGAAACGCGACGCGACGATCTTCGAGCGTCCCCGTGATAAAAGCGTCCGAGGGATCGCCGAAGGGAGTCTTCACGCGGACTTCGCGTGCGCCGGAAAGGCCGGGCATGCTGTAGAGGCCGCTGCCGCCGATGATGCCGATCTCGATCGGTTCTTTCGCGCTGCTACGCTTTTTGGACTTGGGCATGCATCAATCCACCTTTACGGGCTCGATTTCTATTTTGCCTTCACGCTCTCGAAGATATGCAGCGGGAACGTGCGGATCGTGCACGAAGAGCGCGAGCCATTCTCCCTGCACCACTTGCGGAATCCATTTTTTCTTGTTCTCAAGCGTCTGCAGCGGGTAGAGGTCATAGCCCATGATCCAGGGCAGCGAAAGATGCGTGGTCATGGGAATCAGGTCATCGAACAGAAACGCCACCTTGCCGCCGCCGTGAAGCCTCACGCACATCATGTCCGCGTTGTGTCCGGGCGTGCGAATCAGCTCTACTCCCGGCGCGATCACGCGATCGTCACCGATCAGCGATAGCTTCCCCGCTGCTTCGAGTGGCATAAAATTGTCGGGAAAATAGCTGGCGCGGTCGCGCTCGGTGGGATTTTTGGCGTGCTCGAATTCGCCGCGCTGCACCACGTAGCGTGCGTTGCGAAAGGTCGGAATAACCTTGTCATTTGCGATACGAGTGTTGCCGCCGCAGTGATCGAAATGCAAATGCGTGTTGATGACGATGTCGATGTCGTCGGCATGGTGTCCGTAGTGGCGGAGGCCTTCGATTAGAGTGGGGCCTTCGAGCGCGTAGATGTCGCGAAATTTGTCGTTGTGCTTGTCGCCGGCGCCGGTTTCGATCAGGATGCGCTTGCCGCCGGCGTGGACGAGCACAGAATTCATCGCCATCGAGATGCGATTCCGCGCATCCGCTGGTGCTTTCTTTTCCCACATCGGCTTGGGAATCACGCCGAACATCGCGCCGCCGTCGAGAGCGAAGCGGCCGGCTTCGATAATGTGAAATTCCAGGTCGCCCAGTTTCAACGCTTGGCTCCAATTCCAGCACGGGCGAGAATTTCGTTCACCGCGGCGTAGGGGTCTTTTTTTCGAGCTGCCACATCTGCCGCCAGTGCGTCGAACTGCGCTTCATCCATATGCGCTCCCACCACTCGTTCCATCAGCCGGCTCTCGAGCAGGCGCAATAACCACTCCTTCCAGTGCGCCACTTCGCGTGCGCGGCGCTCCTGCGCCTGATCGAAATGCGCGCGGAAGAGTTCGATCTGGTGCGCCAGGGCGTCGATGCCTTTATTTTCCGTGGCGATGGTTCGCACGATTGGCGGCTTCCAACCCTCGCGCTCTGGAACGATGCCGAGAACGCCGCGCAGCTGCTGCTCGAAGCGGTCGGCGCCTTCGCGGTCCGATTTGTTGATCACGAAAATGTCGCCAATTTCCATCAAGCCGGCCTTCAGGCTCTGCACGTCGTCGCCCATGCCCGGTACCAGCACCACGATCGTGCAATCCGCCAGCCGCACAATTTGAATCTCGCCCTGCCCCACGCCGACCGTCTCAACCAGGATCATCTGCTTGCCCGCCGCATCGAGAAGCAGCGCCGTGTCGCCGGTGGCTTGCGCTAGTCCGCCCAGATAGCCGCGCGTGGCCATCGAGCGGATGAAGATTCCTGAGTCGGTGGCATGGCCTTGCATGCGGACGCGGTCGCCGAGAATCGCGCCGCCCGTGAATGGACTCGACGGGTCCACCGCGATGATGCCGACGGTCTTCTTCTCGCCGCGATAATGGCCGGCCAGGCGATCTACGAGCGTGCTCTTGCCCGTGCCCGGCGCGCCGGTGACACCGACCAAATACGCATTGCCCGTGTAAGGGAACACCTGACGGAGGATTTCTTCCGCTTCGGTCGAGCGATTTTCAATCGCGGAGACGGCACGCGAAATCGCGCGGACGTCGCCCGCCCGCACCTGCTCTGCCCAGTTTTCGACGGAAACGGTCATTTGGCCGAGGATAATTCTCGCACAAGTGGCAATTATTTCTTGCCGAGAATCTGGCGGGCGATGACGAGGCGCTGGATTTCGCTGGTGCCTTCGCCGATCGTGCAGAGTTTTACGTCGCGATAATATTTTTCGGCCGGGTAATCCTTGATGAAGCCGTAGCCGCCGTGGATTTGGACCGCTTCGTTGGCCACGCGGACGGCTACCTCTCCGGCGTAGAGCTTGGCCATGCTGGATTCGCGGGTGATACGTGAATCGTGATCACCGGCGGCGATGGCGCGATCGGCGAGCCATGCGGCTTGATAGGTGAGCAGCCTGGCGGCTTCGATTTGTGTGGCCATGTCGGCGAGTTTGAATTGGATTGCCTGGAAATCGGCGATGGGCTTGCCGAATTGCTTGCGCTGTTTGGCGTATTTCACCGAGCATTCATAGGCGCCTTGAGCCATTCCGAGTCCCAGCGCCGCGATCGAGATTCGGCCGCCGTCGAGGATTTGAAGGCTGTTGACGAACCCCTCGCCTTCTTTGCCGAGAAGATTTTCGGCGGATACTTTGCAATCGGTGAAAACCACTTCGGAGGTGTCGCTGGCGCGCAGGCCGAGCTTGTTCTCTTTTTTACCGGGACGGAAACCCGGAGTTCCCTTCTCGATGATGAACGCCGAAATGCCATGACTTTTCTTCGAGGCGTCGGTGACGGCCATTCCGACGCAGACGTCTGCATAGTGGCCGTTCGTGGTGAAGGTCTTCGAGCCGTTGAGTAGCCAGCCGCTGTCCTTGCGCATGGCGGTGGTGCGTGTTCCGCCTGCATCGGAGCCGGCTTCGGGCTCCGTGAGCGACCAGCAGCCCAGCTTCTTCCCCTGCGCCAGCGGCGTGACGTATTTCTTCTTTTGTTCTTCGGTTCCGAACTTATAGATGTGATTGGTACACAGCGAATTGTGGGCGGCGACGATGATTCCAATTGAGCCGTCCACGCGCGACAGCTCTTCAATGATTACGGCGTACTCGACGTAACCCATTCCCGCGCCGCCATATTTTTCCGGGAAGATAACGCCGAGAAATCCCATTTCAGCGAGCTTTGGAATTATTTCGGAAGGAAACTTGGAAACCTCGTCCCATTCCATCACGTGCGGAAGAATTTCGGCGTCGGCGAACTCGCGAACGGTGCGCCGCAACTGCTTTTGTTCATCGGTGAGTGAGAATTCCAAGAGTCCCTCGCTATAAATTACGGATATATGTGACTGTGGGTTTCATTTATACCATAGCGGCGGCCAATTCGGCACTCCGGCTTTCGGCGTTCGTGTCTACCAGCCTTCTTTGGCGCCGTTTTTCTTGTTTTGGTCGTCGAGCCAGGCTTTGAGAGGACCGAAATACTCGAGCATGGCGCTGGCGTCCATTTGTCTCTGGCCGGTGAGCGCTTCGAGAGCGTCAGGCCACGGGCGGCTCTTTCCCATTTCGAGCATCTTGGCAAGTTTCGCGCCGGCCTCTTTGTTGTCGTAGATCGAGCAGCGATTCAGAGGGCCCGTGTAGCCGGCCGTCTTGCACAAGGCGCGATGAAACTGAAATTGAAGAATTGCCGCCATGAAGTAGCGGGCGTATGGAGTGTTCGCAGGTATGTGGTATTTCGCGGCCGGGTCGAAATCCGCCTCGCTGCGCGCCACAGGCGGAACAATTCCCTGATATTCCAGGCGGAGGTCCCACCAGGCCTTGTTGTAATCCGAAGGGGCGATTTTCCCGGAGAAAACGCCCCAGCGCCATTTGTCAATCATCAAGCCGAAAGGTAGAAAGGCGACTTTGTCGAGCGCTTTGCCCATCAACAGGCCAATATCGGACGCCGCGGGCGGAACTGTTTCGATCAGCCCGATCTGCTTCAGATATTCAGGGGTGACCGAAAGCGCGATCGTGTCGCCGATCGCTTCGTGAAAGCCGTCGTTGGCACTCTCGCGGAAGAGTGGCGGCTGCTTATCGTAGGCACGCTGATAGAAATTGTGTCCGAGCTCGTGATGAATCACGGAAAAATGCTCGGCCTTCTGCTCGATGCACATTTTGATGCGCAGGTCATCAACGTAATCAACGTCCCAGGCGCTTGCATGGCAGACCACTTCGCGGTCGCGCGGCTTCGTGAACATCGAGCGATTCCAGAACGTTGGCGGCAGAGCTGAAAACCCGAGCGACATGAAGAAACGCTCGCCATAGTGCACCATGTCAACTGGGCCGATATTCTTGGCCTTCAAGATCTCGCTGAGGTCGTAGCCCGGATCCGCATTGGGCGGCGCTACGAGAGGGTAGATATTCGACCAGTCCTGCGCCCACATATTGCCGAGGAGATCAGCCGGGATGGGCGCACCTTCGCGCACTACCGAGGTTCCATATTTTTTCGCAAGCTGCGAACGCACGTATGTGTAAAGCGAAATGTAGAGCGGACGCACCTGCTGCCAAAGGCGATCGAGGTCCGCGCTGAAGGCGTCGGGCGGCATGTCGTAGCCCGCGCGCCACATCTCACCTACGTTCGCGAATCCGAGCTCGCGCGCGCCTTTATTGGCGAGCACAACCATGCGCGAATATTTCGCGCGCATGGGAGGTGCAATCGAATGCCAGCCGACCCACACGCGCTCGAGTTCCTTTGGATCGCGGCTCGACGCCATAATGTTTTCCATATCGTTGAGCGTGAGGCATTTTCCCTGGGCGCCATCCGGACACCACTTCCCTTGCCCGTAGTCGCTTTCGAGCGAAGCCACGATTTGCGAGAGTTCAGTTTGCTCGGCAGGATCGCGCGGCGCGGGAATATCCACAGAGTGTTTCAGAAGATAAATCTTTCGCGCCACGTCTTCGGGCAGCTTCAAGTGTTCGTATTGATTCGATTGCGCGGCGAGATCGGCGGTGGTCGCTTTGACTACCTGGTCCGCCTGAGCGGAGAGGATTTCCGTATCGTGGGTGATGAAGGTTTGGTGGACCCATTGGGCACGGCTGGCACGAATCCATATGTCGAGGAGTTTCGTTTCGGCGGCCTCGGTGAATTTGCGGGCTGCTTCGGGCGTTACGTCCGCGCGTTTCTCCGGAGCTTGAATCGCGGCTTCTGGCGAGCTTCCTGCATGAATGGTCATCAGTCCACCTGATATCAGAATAAAAATCGCGCCCGACCATAGGAGTTTCTGAGTCCGCGAAGGGTTCACTCTTCTCTCCTAGTGTGCCGCAGCCGCTGGGGCGCGGCCTATGATGACTTCTGCTGTTGCGGCGAGGGCGCGCTCGATTCCGGCACGGTCTACGTCGTAGTGCGTCACCATACGAATGGCGAATTTGTCGGATGAGCCGCAGAGAATTTGGTGCTTGCCGAGATCGGAGCAGATGTCGTCGGCAGTGCGGCCGGTGGCGCGAACATCGAAAATCACGATGTTGGTCGCGACTTTCTTCGGATCGATTGCTACACCTTTGATCTTGGAGAGACCGTTTGCAAGATAACGACCATTCTCGTGGTCACGATGCAGAATTTTTGGCGTTTCTTCGAGCGCGAGGAGGCCCGCAGCGGCAAGAATTCCTATCTGGCGCATTCCGCCGCCCAGCAACTTCCGTCCGATGTGGGCTTTCTCGATGAAGTCGCGTGGACCCAGGAGCAGCGAGCCGGCGGGCGCACCGAGACCCTTCGAGAGACAAAACATTACAGAATCGAATTTGCGGGTGAGGTCGGCGACGCTGCGGCTGAGAGCGACTGACGCGTTGAAAATTCGGGCGCCGTCGAGATGTACTTTGAGATTTGCCGCGTGCGCGTGGTCGCAGATGTTGTCGGAAACTTCTTGCGGATAGACGGTGCCGCCCTGCATGTTGTGCGTGTTTTCCAGGGCGACGAGCGCGGTCTGGGAATCGTAATAAATTTTCGGACGGATGAGCGGCTCGATCAGTTCCCAGGTGAGGATGCCGTCGGGCGCGGGCGTTGGACGCGGCAGGCATCCCGCGATCGCCGAAATCGAAGCAAGTTCGTAGAGATTGATGTGCGCGCGCTGCTCGCAGATTACTTCGCTCGTCGGAGGCGCCCAGCCTTTGATGGCGAGGAGGTTGCCCATGCAGCCGGTAGGTACAAAAAGCGCGGCTTCCTTTTCGAAAATTTCGGCGGCGCGTTTTTGAAGATGATTGACGGTGGGATCCTCGCCGTAGACGTCGTCGCCGACTTCGGCTTCGGCCATGGCGCGGCGCATGGCGGGAGTTGGTTTTGTGACGGTGTCACTGCGAAGATCGACGGGAGTCATGAGCGTTTTTCACTCGTTTCGAGGGGTTTTGAAAGGGCGAAAAAGGCGTTTTTGTTGCTGTTAGAAAATTGTTTAGTGGCGTGTTCTCTGCTACATAGCTTATTTTCTGCAATTCGAATGTTGCGATTAGCCTTTTCTTCGCCTAGGTGGCACTCGCACTCAAGGGTCGATGAGTGGTGAGCCGGGGCCGGTCGCGCGTGGCATCTGACGCTTTGATGCCTTGAAATTTGTGTGGGGAAAAGGGGATGCGAGGAATGCTGCCGCTTGGCTGCAGGGTGCTGGTCTTGAATCTCTCGTGTCATTTGCGGCAATAAGGCTAGCACGGAAAAACGCGGATTCAATGGGTTCTTCTCCGACGACATTTGCGACAAAGATGATGATCGCGGACGAGCAAATGTTCCTGAGAAGCCGAATGGCGCCAGCCGAATTATCAGGTGAGGAGTTCAGCGAGGATGGAACTCGAGATCGTGAGATGTTTCGGGGAGAGGCGCAGTCGCTCGCGTTCCCGATCGAGGAGACTTTGCGCTTGGAGAGAATCGATTTGGCGGTGGATCGCGGCGAAGCGGGCGCGAGCACCGTTTGCGCTGGGCGAGGAGTAGTCGCGTTCGATGCGGGCTAGGTCGATGCCGTCGAGCTGGCGTAGGCCGAGGAAGAATTCTTCTTCGAGGGCTTGCTCCGGTGTGACTGGCTCGATTTGCTCGCGTGGGGTGATTCCCTGCTCGATCATGGCGACATACTTCGCGGAGTCGTGGACGTTGGCCCAGCGCGTTTTTCCGTCGAAGGAGTGCGCGCCGGCGCCTAAGCCCAAGTAGGGTTCGCGCCGCCAATACTTGAGATTGTGGCGCGAGCTGCGGCCTGGGAGCGCCCAGTTTGATATCTCGTAATGATCGTAACCGGCTGCCGCGAGACGCGTGCATGCCGAATCGTAGAATTCGGCTTGCGTGTCGTCCGGCGGAATTGCGGGGGCGCTGTAACGCGTACCGCCTGCGAGAGATTCTTTGCCGAGGTGGCTGCCTTCGTCCACTTCCAGCATGTAGATCGAGATGTGTTCGGGGCGCAGAGCGAGAAGTTCGTTGACAGATTGTTCCCAGGATTCGCGCGTCTGGTCCGGGAGACCGATTATGAGATCCATGCTGATGTTGTCGAATCCTGCTGTGCGGAGGGTTTCGGTGGCGCGAGCAACATCTGTCCGGCGGTGCATACGGCCAGTGGCTTGGAGTTCGCGGTCGTTGAAAGATTGGACGCCGAGGCTGATGCGATTGAAGCCTGCCGCGAGCCACGAGTTTGCTTTTTCGGGTGTGATTGTTTCGGGGTCCGCTTCGAGAGTGATTTCGGGAGTCTCGAACGAATAGTTTGCGCGCAAAACGTCGAGAATTTTGGCAAGAGCAGCGGAATCGAGAAGGCTTGGTGTGCCGCCGCCGAAATATACTGTGTCCGCGACAGGTGCACGGTCCGAGCTCGACGCCGCCGATTCAAGAACTTCGCGGGACACTGCGTTCGCGTATGGCTGATAGCGCTCGCGCGAAACGACGCCCGTGTGGAAATTGCAGTAGGTGCATTTTGTCTGGCAGAACGGAACCTGGATGTAGATACCTAGAGTCATCGCGATAGCGCAATTGTACCGCACAGGCGTAGAGGTCGTTCGGCGATGCTCAGGGCGGGCAGTTGCGGGACAATTTCGAAGGTGTTTGACACAACGCTTCCGAACTCTGGTGGATGCCAAGGCGGTCCTGGGTCGCCATAAGTAAGGAAGTACCAAACGCGAACGCGATACTCCCCTCCTCCGCCAGCCACGGCAAATTCGAAGCGAACTGTTTGACCAGGATATAAGCTTGGTGCCGCCGGCGGACCCGGCCACGGAAGGATGTGGCCGCCGGGACGTGAAATGATCCATTTCGTATCGTCGTGCCGTTCCACATCCATCGGTAACGGATTCACTGCGATTTCGGCCGGCTTAGTGCTCTCGTTGACGGGAATTGCGAGCTCGATGGGCTCGCTCGAAACGTTTGTTATTTTGACGGTTGTTAGCTCCCAGTTCCAGTTCTTGCCGGACAGAATCTCCACACGAAGCGGACCCTGCGCCGCTACGATTCGCGGAAAGAATATGATAACAACGGCGGCCATTCCGAGATTTGATCGATAATTCATCGCCGAAACCGGGGACACTGACGAAACCGATACTTAGAATCTATCACAGCAGTTGTAATTGATGTGTGGAGGTCATTCTAATCGGGGACGAGCTTGACATGAAGTTCGCGGGTTCGGGGGCCGTCGAATTCGGCGAAGAAGATGACCTGCCAGCGGCCGAGAGCGAGCCGGCCTTTCTCGATGAATATTGTTTCGGACGAGCCTACGAGCGCGGTCTTGCTGTGCGAGTCGGAATTGCCTTCTGCGTGCTTGAAGAGGGGGCTATCGGGGACGAGGCGATCGAAGGCGCCTTCCATGTCGCGGGCGACATCAGGGTCGTAGCCTTCATTGACGATCACGCCTGCGGTGGTGTGCGGCACGTAGAGATGGCAGAGTCCGGACTGGATTCCGGAATCGCGAACGAGGCTTTCGATGTCTGCGGTAACGTTTTTGAGTTCAGTCCGGCGCGTGGTGCGGACCGTGATTTTGTGCACAGAGTGTACGCCTGAACCTTCTCGCTTAGTGGTCATTTATATCGATGAAGTCGCGGAGAACTGCTGCGACCTCTTCGAGCCGGGGATGCAAGACCGTCCGCGGAGTTCCAGGCTATAGCACGACTTACGCGAATATTAGTCTGCTAGTGCCGCGGCGGAACTGGCGCCATAAAAACTGAACCAGGGCTTGGCGGCTTTCAGGCGCGCATTCACATTGTTGATATTTTTCACGCCCTGATCGTTGAGCCAGTCTTCGAGGGCTTTCACGCCTTGCTTGGCGTAGACGGGGATGCCTTCTTTCCAAGTGGCGCGGCCGCAGAGGACGCCCGAGAAATTTGTGTCCGCTTCGGCTGCCAGTTCGAGGGTCTCGTTGAAGACGTCGTTGCTAACGCCAGCAGAGAGATAGATGAACGGCTTCTTGGCGACAGCAGCAGCGCTGCGGAAATATTTCTTGGCTTCATCGCGCGTGTAAGCTGACTCGCCTTTGCAGGCTTTCGTCCCGGCGACATAAGCCATGTTCACGGGGACCTCGACTTTCAGAACATCCACGGCGTATTGCGGCTTCGAGAATTCTTCCATGCTCTTGGTGACGACTTCCGGTTTTTTACGCGCAAACTCGATCGTTTTTTCGTCTTTGCCCTCTTCGTAGCCCACGCACTCCAGGAAAAACGGAACATCGGAGGCGATGCATTCGGCGCCGATGCGTTCGACCCAGGCGTGCTTGATGTCGTTGATTTCGTTGGAATCGAAAGGCGTGTAGTAGAGAAGAATCTTGATGCAATCCGCTCCGGCGCCGACGAGGCGGCGAACGGACCAGATATCGAGAAGATCGGGCAGGCGGCCGGGGCGAGTATTGTCGTAGCCGCTGTTTTCATAAGCGAGAAGCAGGCCCGCATTCGAGGAGCGGGCGCGTGCGGCGGGTAGACCGTATTCGGGATCGAGCAGGATGGCGCTGGCGTGAGGAGTGAGTACGCGCGTGACGGCAATCTTGAATTCCTCGAGCATCTGCGGCGTGACGGCGCTTTTGTCGACGCCTTTATCTTTGGCGATGGCGCTTTTTAGCGAGCCGCGCTGATCCATGGCGGCAGCGGCGATCACGCCGCGCGAATCGGAAACTGCTTTCAGACCCTTTTGCTTCCCTGGTGTGATTCTCATGTGCGCCCCTTATAAAGAAGTCGTAGTATTCGCGGCATTTTAGCACGGGAGGTAAAGATAAGAGGAGGTCGAGGAAGCATTGGATTACAGCGACCGCTTTTCGAGGCTAGAGGAAAAGGAGGTGATGCTGCGGAGCGGCAAGGTCGATATTGCGAGCGAGGTTATCGAGGAGTTCGGGGCCGTACTGGGCGAGCCAGGGCAGCATGCATAGAACCCGTTCCTGCAAATCCTTGTGCGGGTAGAGGGCGGAAAGAATCATTGATTCTTTGTGATTGAGGATGCCGGTGCGCAGATTTTCCGCGCGGCCGGCTTTTTCCTTCAGCTTGAGGAACTGATAGAGAATCTTGCCTTCGGCGGAGTCGAGAGCGCCCCCCAGTGTGCTGTCGAGGCCGGCGAGCGGGTCGCGGTATTTGTCGAGCAGGCGACGCAGCGACTTTTCGTCCGAATCGAAACGGCTCGCCAGAGAGCGCGGCAAAAATTTGCGCTCCATCTTTTTGCGGAGAAACTGGGGGCCACGGAAGACGTCTCGTACGTCGAGATCGAATTTCGCGAGCACTCGCGCGATCAGCGGATCGACAAGCGTAAAAGCGGCCCGCGGAACGATGGCAGGCATGCGGCCGAGGAGCGATTTGTAAATGATCTGGTTCTGCGCCATGTAGGCAATTTCGGCGGGGCCACCGATGTAGGCGGCGGTGGGCAGAAGGGTATCCTGGATGATGGGCCGAAGCAGGACGTTGGCGGAGAAATCTTCGGGCGATTTGTCGATCGCGCCGCGGAGTTCGTCAAGGCTGAAGCGCGTTTTGCCAACCGTGAAGTCACCGTTGCGGCTACGGAGCGGCTGACGGCGACCGTTGACGTTGTAAAAAAGAAGCGTCGATTCACGCGTGACTTTCACCTGCGCGTGGAAGCTGTCGTTCTCCAATTCCTTGGAGCGGGCTAGCAGCGCTTCGCGGAGGGGCTGCGATTCTTCGAGGGCGCGGCGGTAAACGCCGGCCGAGAGACGATGCAGGCGCGCGTCGAGCGGGTCGATGAATATGATTCCCCGCCCTGCGAAGATGCGCGACATCAGTTTTCCGAACGCCGAGCCATAGGTTTCGCCGGGCGCATAGGAATCGCGGAGGGCCGCGGCGAATTCTTCGGCGAAGGAGCCTTCGAGCGCGGCGCCTGCCTTTGCAGTGAGGGGCTTCACGGCGTCGCCCAGAAGAATTTCACCGACGCGATGGTCGGCGTCGTCTTCTTGCGCGGGGAGTTCGAAACGAGTGAGACCTTCGCGCGTGTTCCAGTCGGAATGATTCACTTCGGCGAGGTCGTGATCTTCGGTGGCGAGCCAGAAGATCGGAACAGCGTCGGTGCCTTTCTTTGTGATTGCGTCCGCCCAGCATAGCGCTGTGACCGCTTTATAGATGCTGTAGGCTGGACCAGAAAAGAGACCGACCTGCTGGCCGGTAACGATCGCGACTGCGCCTGCCGCAAGACGATCGAGATTCTTGGCGGTTTCGGGCGGGAACTCGGAGCCGGAGGCAAAACGCGCATTCTGCTCGCGCAGGACTTCAACGACTGTGCGGCGAGTTTCAGGGTCGAGACCGACCTCTTTGGCGGCGGCAAGAATTCCCGACTCAGTGGGCGGCTGCCCAAAATAACGCTGGACGCGCTTGAATTCTTCTGTGAACGCGGCAAAAAGCTTTGTGGTGTGAGGGACTTCGCGAAACGGCAGACAGTGCGGCTCCATGGAGGTGGTCATGATACACGCGCCCTTTTGCGGCAACAATGCAGGTGGGACGGGCGGGAGGAGCGGAAGTTAGCAAATGCGCGATCAGCCAGCGGCACTCCAGTCCCTTCGGCCCTGGCACGTGGCCGCGTGGCGTGAAGCGAGTTAGGCAGACGACAAATGGTGAGTCCCTCCGGTGGCAATTCAGTTCGAAGCAGGCACTATTACAGATGCGCGGAGTGAGCGGTTAGATTCGAGAGCATGGCGTCGATTTCCGCCTTCGCGGCTTCGCTGAGCGCAAGGAGTGGTGGGCGCGGAGGACCGCCGTAATAGCCGAGGCGATCGAGGGCATATTTCAGGCCGGGGATGCCGTATTGCGTGCCGAGTATTTTCGCAGGGGCGAGAAGCTGCTGCGCGAGTGAGTGAGCGTTCTTGGAATCGCCACAGCGCGA
>Ga0209525_1000063_pt1 | contig 38236 bp, 36 predicted proteins | sample JacPin_JW_Ref_O1_FD_187958 | JGI IMG/M metagenome (GOLD analysis project Ga0209525, IMG submission 187958) | Forest soil microbial communities from Algoma, Ontario, Canada - Jack Pine, Ontario site 1_JW_Ref_O1 (SPAdes) (version 2) | ecosystem: Environmental > Terrestrial > Soil > Boreal... | reverse complement strand
TGATTCGCATTGGAACAAAGCGCAAGCGAAGTTGAGTTTTACGGGGACTCGAGCGCATTTTCGGCGCCTTTCTGAGTCGTTCGAAGCCTAGATTTCATCCATTAAGTAAGGAATTAGGAGGAGGCCACCACGTGAACAGCCGTTTTCTCAAGTCGTTCCTCGCCCTGGCCTTTTTATTCTTTGGCAGTACAAGCATCGCATTCGCGCAGTTAGCTCAGCCTGGATTGGCAAGCCCCCAGGCTGGGCCGTCACAATCGGGTTCGTCAAGCGGCACATCAAGCGGAAGCCAGACACAATCTCCTGTCGCACCGCAAGTGCAGAGCAATTTTTCCGGCAGCGTACCGGGAAAATTCGTGCCGGGCGTTGTGCCAATCACGCTCCAGGATGCGATTGAGCGAGGGTTGAAGCAGAACCTCGGCGCGCTGCTTTCGAATCAGGATGTGCTGGCGGCGCACGGCACGCGATGGCAACAATTGAGCGCGCTGCTGCCACACGTGACCGCGACTCCGCTGGTAAATGTGTCGCAGGTGAACTTGAAAGAGTTCGGTTTGAGTTTTAACGTTCCGGGCGCAAACATCCCGAGCATCGTGGGGCCGTTTTCATATTTCGACGCGCGTGCCTACTTGAGCCAACAACTCTTTGATTGGAAGGCGATCAATAAAACGCGGTCAGCCAACGAAAACCTGAAGTCTGCCGAGTACAGCTACAAGGATGCTCGGGATCTCGTGGTGCTTGCAGTGGGCTACAACTATCTCCAGGCAATCGCGGACGAAGCGCGTATCGAGACGGCTGCGGCGCAAGTGAAAACGGCGCAGGCGCTCTACGACCAGGCAAACGATCGCTTCACCGCCGGGACATCACCTGCGATCGACGCGTTGCGCGCGAAAGTGGAATTGCAGACCCGCGAGCAACAGTTGATTCAAGCGCGAAATGACCTCGCGATCCAGAAATTGACGGTAGCAAGGGTAATTGGACTTGCGCCAGGGCAGCAATTCAATTTGACGGATAAATCACCGTATGCACCGCTCGAAGGAATAACGGTGGATGAGGCGCTGGCACGGGCGTACGCGAATCGTTCCGATTATCAGGCTGCCCTTGCGGACATCAAGGCCATGGAATTTTCGCGCAAAGCGGCGGTGGCCGGTTACTACCCGTCGTTATCATTCGACGCCGATTACGGCATCGCGGGGCAGCATCTTTCATCGAACCATGGGGTGTTCGACGCCCGCGGTACGCTAACTATTCCTATCTTCCAGGGTGGGAGCGTTCACGGAGACGTGCTGCAGGCAGACGCGCAGCTCCAGCAGAGCCGCGATCGAGCAGAAAATCTGCGAGGTCAGATCGATGCGGACATACGCACGGCCATTTTTAATTTGCAGTCTTCGGCCGAGCTGGTGTCGGTGGCGCGAAGCAATATTGACCTGGCCGCCGAGACGCTGACGCAGTCGATCGATCGTTTCGCGGCCGGCGTTACGGACACCGTGGAAGTGGTGCAGTCGCAGGAAGCAGTGGCCAGCGCGAACGAACAGTACATCTCGAGTCTCTACAACTATAACTACGCCAAGATTTCTCTGGCCCGAGCCGTCGGACAGGCGGAGTTGGGCGTGAAAGAGTACTTCAAAGGAAAATAACCATGGCACAGCGCACGGACGTGGAAGTCTCGCTGAATCCTCCGGTCACGCAAGAGCCGAATACCCAGACTGCGCCGCCACAGTCCGAAACGCACTCGGCCGCGCCTCCACCGTCTGGATCCGCGCGGAATCGCTTTCGCAGAAATCCGGCGACGCGATGGCTGATTATCGGCGCCGTGCTCGTGCTGTTGATTGGCGGCTTCTTCGCATGGCGCTATTTCGCGAGCTACGAGAGCACCGACGACGCGCAAGTGGATGGTCACCTGATGCCGCTGAGCACGCGAATTTCCGGCTACATCCAAAAGGTAAATGTGGACGACAACCAGTTCGTGAAGGCCGGGACGGTGCTGGCGGAAATCGATCCGCGGGACTATCAAGTGGCAGCGGACCAGGCGCGCGCGAATTTAGCGGATGCCGAAGCGCAAGCCGCCTCTCTGGGCATCAACGTCCCAATTACATCGATCAGTACCACCAGCCAAACTTCTGCGAGTGAAGCGGACGTTGAAAATGCCCAAGCGGGCATCGCAGGTGCGCAGCAACAGTTTGACGCGGCAAAGGCGCAGCTCGCGCAGGCTGAGGCAAACGACGTAAAAGCTCAGGACGATCTCGTTCGATACAAACAGCTTGTCGATAAGCAGGAAGTCTCGCAGCAACAGTACGACCAAGCATTGGCTGCCGCACGGGCGAGCACCGCAACGGTAGCGTCCGCGTCAGCGTCCGCGGCCGCCGCAGAACAACAAATTCATCAGGCCCGTGCGCGGCTATTGCAGGCAGAAGCGAATTGGCGGTCCTCGCAGACCGGTCCGCAGCAGGTGGCTGTGTCGCAAGCGCGGGCGCGCTCAGCGATTGCCACTGTCGCGCAAAAGCAAGCAGCGCTCGAGCAGGCGGAACTGAATCTGCAGTACACAAAGCTGATGGCCCCAGTGGATGGTGTCGTGATGAAGAACGCCGAGGTCGGCATGAACGTCCAGCCAGGACAGCAGCTGTTCACCATCGTGCCGCTCAATGAAGTCTGGTTCACTGCGAATTTCAAAGAGACACAGTTGAAATATATGAAGCCCGGGCAAGCGGCGAAAATTCAAGTGGACGCCAACGGCCGCGAATATAAAGGGCATGTGGACAGCATCGCGGGCTCAAGCGGCGCGCGCACCAGCTTGCTTCCGCCGGAAAACGCTACGGGCAACTACGTGAAAGTGGTGCAACGATTGCCGGTAAAAATCGTGCTCGATCCGGGCGAAAACAGCGACCACTACTTGCGACTGGGCATGTCCGTTGAACCGAAGGTCTACGTGAAATGAGCATCAGCGCGGCCATTTCGGCACCGCGCGAATTCGAGCGGCCCGCAGTAAACCCCTGGATTATCGCGCTCACCGTCACGCTGGCGACGTTCATGGAAGTGCTGGACACGAGCGTCGCAAACGTTGCGTTGCCGCATATTGCCGGGAGCCTTTCTGCCGGACAGGACGAAGCCACCTGGGTTCTCACTTCGTACCTCGTTTCGAACGCAATCGTGCTGCCGATGAGCGGCTGGTTTTCCGCGCTGATCGGCCGCAAGCGGTTTTACATGTCGTGCGTGGCACTGTTCACGATTAGCTCGTGTCTCTGTGGCCTCGCTCCTTCGTTGGGGTCGCTAATTTTCTTCCGCGTGCTGCAAGGCGTGGGGGGCGGCGGACTGCAGCCGAGCGAGCAGGCCATTCTGGCCGACACGTTTCCGCCTAAACAGCGCGGCATGGCGTTCGCCGTTTACGGAATGGCGGTGGTGTTCGCTCCGGCTATCGGGCCCACGCTTGGCGGATGGATCACCGACAATTTCTCGTGGCGCTGGATTTTCTTCATCAATATTCCGGTCGGACTCATTTCGCTATTCCTCACGAATCGTTTGATTTCTGATCCGCCCTACATGAAACGCGAGAAAAAATCCGGGTTCCGGATTGACTACATCGGCTTGGGCCTTCTCGCGCTCGGGCTCGGCACGTTGCAAGTTGTGTTGGACAAGGGCCAGCGCGACGATTGGTTCGGCTCGCATTTCATCATCGCGATGACCACGATCTCTGTCATTGCGCTGATTTCCGTGATCATCTGGGAGTGGCGCCACAAAGATCCGATTATCGATCTTCACCTTTTCCGTGACCGCTCGTTCGCCATTGGAAATATGCTGATGTTCATGGTTGGCTTTGGATTGCTATCGAGCACGGTGCTGATTCCGCTGTTCCTTCAAACGATCATGGGCTATACGGCTCAACAAGCGGGCCTTGCGCTCATGCCCGGCGGATTTGCGATCATTCTGGCGATGCCGCTTGTGGGATATCTGCTTGGCCACTATGACGCGCGGATCATGCTGCTGTTTGGCCTCACTGTCGTCGGCTTGTCCCTTTTTCACATGACGAGCTTCGACGTGTCGATCGATTTTAGGACAGTTGCAATCGCCCGCGGCTTTCAGGCGCTTGGCCTGGCGTTCCTGTTCGTTCCGATTAACACTGTCGCTTACGCCTTTCTGCCGAAAGACAAGAACAATGCGGCCTCGGGCCTGATCAATCTTTCGCGAAACATAGGAGGAAGCGTGGGAATCTCCCTCGTCACCACGATGCTCGAGCGGCGCGCTCAATTCCACCAGAACCAGTTGGTGGATCACGTGAATTCCGGAAGCGGCCGGCTGCACACGATGATTAACGCGATGACGCACCTATTTGTTTCGCGCGGGTCGAGCAGCTATGAAGCCACGCATCAGGCGTACGGGATGGTGTCGAATCTTGTGAATCAACAGGCAACCATGCTCGCTTACATCGACAACTTCAAGCTACTCGGCGTTGCTGTTCTCGCGATGATTCCATTTGTCTTCCTGATGAAAAAAGTGAAGCCCGGCGGGCCGATGGCGGTACACTAATCTGCAGCGCAGGTCAGGATGCAGATCCGAATCGTCACCCTCGAACGGGAATACGGCAGCGGCGGAGCGAATATCGCGAAGTGCCTCGCGGCGCGGCTTGGCTGGAAAGTGTGGGACGAGGAGCTGACCGCGGAAATTGCGCGCGTCGCCAAGGTAGACCATCGAGCGGCTCTTCGTTGCGATGAACGCTGCGATTCGCTGCTTCACCGCCTCTTCAAAGTGTACGCGCGCGGAAGCTACGAGCGCACCTTACCGCTCGAAGGCGAATCGCAGATGTTTGACGCCGACCGGATGGTCGCCGTGTTGCATAAAGTAGTTGAAGACGTAGCTTCGCGCGGAAAATCCGTGATCGTGGGCCGTGGCGCGCCGTATATCCTGCGCAATCGGCCCGATGTCTTCCATGTTTTTATCTACGCGCCGGTCGACGAAAAGATTCGCCGCATCATGAGCCTCGGGAAATCCGAAAAAGAAGCGGCGCAACTCGTCGAAGAAGTGGATTCTGAGCGAGCCGCGTTCATTCGCCATTACTTCGGCAAGGACTGGCCTCTGCGTTCGCTCTACAACTTGATGGTCAATTCGAAATTCGGCGACGAGCACACCGTGGAAACAATTGCACAGGAAATTGCGCTGCTCGATGCGCGTGCCGTGCCGCAAGCCGCCGGCAGGTAAGCCAGTCTTGATCCATAGAACTTTTTTACTTATGAATCGCAGGTTCTGGATCGCGATTCCTTTCGTGGCAGCCAGTGCGTATGCACTCCTCCGATGGTTTTCTCTCGGCGTCGCCGTAAGCGGGTGGATCGGCCTGCCGCAATTTGCTCCCGCAATGCGAAAACTCAATACCGAATCGGGCCGTTGGGGGCTCGCGGCTCTGGCACTGCAGTGCGTTGCCATCCTGATGATTCTTCCGCGGAAACCGAAGAAATCCGCATTTGTTTTCTCGACTGGGCGTGCGCCGAGTGAGCCCGTCGACGCCCATGCGTGGATTGAGCATCTCGGACACTGTGTCCTTCGAACCGCGCTGTGTTGTTTCATCACCATTCTTCTCGTAGTCGTTTACGTGTTCTTATCCTTGGCAATCCACCGGCCTGTAGCTTGAGGGTGATTAGGAGTCAGGAGTGACCTGCGCGATTTGTGAAAGGCGGCCGGCAAAGCGGTTCTGCCCCGCAAAGGGCGAAAAGATCTGCGCGATCTGCTGCGGCGAAGGGCGCGAAGTGACGATTGATTGCCCGATCGACTGCTCGTACTTGATCGCCGCTCACCGCTACGAAGCCGAGCATCGCAAGCCGGCTCCGCGAGAGGAATTTCCTTATCCGGACGTTCAATTTCCGGTGGATTTCGTATACGAAAAGTGGCCCGTTGTTGCAGGCCTCGGCGGCACCATTCATCGTTTTCAGATCGAGAACAAGGAATTAAATGATGCGGCAATCCTTGCGGCCCTCGAGGCGCTAGCGGAAACGCATCGCACGCTCGGCACTGGAATTTATTATGAGCGGCCGCCCGATGCCCCGGTCGCGCGGGCGCTGTATGGACAGCTCGCGGCATTCCTGCAGGAGTTTGAGAAAGAAGAAACGGCGCGTGCCGGCCTTTCAACGCTAAAGGATTCGGAGATCTTTCAGTTGCTCGTATTTCTGCTACGTGTGGGAAAGCAGGAAACTAATGGGCGTCCGCTCTCGCGGGCGTTTCTAAGCTTTCTTCGCGCGCGCTTTCCTCTGCCTGACGAGACGAAAACTGCTCAAGAAGCTTCGCGCATTATCATTCCGTAGAGTTTAGCCTTGCCGCGAAATTATACCGATAACTCCAGTGCTAGCTGCGGTGAACGCCATTGTTTGCTCGCGCTGTAGCGCTCCGGACGTGAGTTGAGACCGTATTTTCGGCGCAACTGTTCGAAGCGTGCGGAGATTTCCTTGCGATATTCCTCTGGGGCGTAGCCTTTGTGTTGGTACCATTCGCGATAGCGCTTGGCTAGCTTCGGGAATTTCGCGTCGATGAACGGCAAGAATTGCTTTAGCGATGACGGCATCAGGAACAGCACGCTGGCCGCAATCCACTGCGCACCCGCGTCGCGGGCGGCGCGCGCCAATGCATCGAGATCCTCTTCGCGGTCCGTCAACCCTGGCAACACAGGCATCGCGTTTACGCCCGCATTGATTCCAGCTTCCCGCAATTGCCTCAGCGCGGCGAGCCGCAAGTCAGGGCGTGGCGCGCGCGGTTCTAGCATTCGCGCGAGGCGCGTGCGCAGCGTCGTTACCGTCATATGAATCGTGATGGATGATTGCTCGGAAATCCGCTTGATCACGTCTATATCGCGAACCACCTGATTTGATTTCGTGGTGATGGAAAGGCTCAGCCCCTCGCGCTCAGCCATTTTTTCGAGAATCGCTCGCGTAGCGCCGAATTCCTTTTCGGCGGGCTGATAGGGATCCGTGGCGGTACCAATCGCGATGTGCTCGCCCCAGATTTTCTCGTTAGCTAGGTCGCGCTCGGCGAGCGGACCGGCATTCTGCTTCACATAAATCTTCGACTCGAAATCTCCGCCGTCCAGCTCCATATACTCGTGCGTATAGCGCGCATAGCAGTACTTGCAGCCGAACTCGCAGCCTCGATAGGGATTCACCGTCCAGGCGAACGGGACCCGCTCAGAATCGCAGTGATTCAGGATCGAGCGAACGGGCAGCAGGAAATATTCCGTCCCGCGCTTGGTATCGGCGCAGGGGGAGGAAGCAGCGAGGCGTGCGATGCCGACCAGTTCCGTAGCAGGCTTCGTTCTCCGGTCGGGGACCGGAGTGGGCGCGGAAGCACTACCAGGTGACTCACTATCGCCGTGGCGAGCGGCTGTGGGGAAAAGGGTGAGACTGGTCTGATTCGGCCGGGACCGGCGACGCGGGAGCATCGGAGGTTCGACTCGAAGTATGGGAAAAGTGGCCATTGCAAGCCTCGCTGCACGGGTAAGATGATATTCGCCTTTTGTTCGCTTTGTCAAGCATAATATTTCGCTTTTATTTCGCCTGTCCGCAAAGACAGGATGCCTCTGGACACGGCTCGCCGCGAATCAAAATTACCGGCCCGGCGACCGGCTTATACTCGACGGATTGGCCGATAGGCATAGATAGAAAGCGAGTCCGAGGTCCCCCAACGTGGCCGAAGTCGGAATCCTGATCATCGACGACGACATCGTGAGCCAGCGCGCGCTCAAAAACGTCCTCGATTCCGAGGGTTGGCGCGTGCGAATCGTACCGCTGGCCTCCCACGCCATGGCGGAGATCGCGAGCGGCGTCTGGAGCCTGGTCATAGTAAATGTGGCGCTTACGGACGTCCGAGGCCCGATTTTCACCACCCTGAAAGAACTAGCGCAAGGGCAGGCCGATGCCCCGCACGACGCCGAAATCGACGCCGCAAGGCCGAAGCGCATTCGCGTCCTTTTCCTTGTCCCGATTCTGGCGGCGAAGGAGACCCAACCAGTGCTCGAGCGGGAAGGGCTTCCCTATTCGCTCAAACCCTATCATCTAAATGAATTTCTCGAGAAAGTAGGCGATCTACTGGTGGAGGCCGGAGCCCTAGCAGCCCCGATCCGCAGCATGGACTTCACCATCCGCAGGCGCCGCCACGGCTCCCGTTCCGCGCGAGACAAGCGCAACGGCGCGATGTTCGCCTCCCGCGAGGACTACCAGATGAGCGAAGAAGAAATGGTCGAGTTCGAGCACCAGGAAGAAGAAGACCGCAAGAAGCGCGAAAAGCAGCAGAAGGACCGGGAACACCTCTAGATTTAAGCCTGTCGCCGGCCGCCCTCTACTCCAGATTTCCCTCAAAAAATCCTGCAAGGAAATTGCGCCCGCTCGTTCTCATCACCGAAGGCCGCGAAGTGGCTCCAGGCGGGGAGACCGGCCGAGGGGGACTCGTCATGGCACCCAGACCCAAAAGCAGTAACGTCTTCGGAATTCTCGCACTCTCCGTTCTCGCCCTCGCGGCGGGAGTAATCCTAATGACCAATGTGGATTCGAATGTTCGTGCTGCTTCCGGCGGCGATGGTGGCGATGAAAAGTCCGCGCGAGGCTGGCGGCTCGGGGAAGCAGTCACCTATGAAAACCTTACCGTGTTTCCGGTTTACGCTTCGAAGCAAGCCGACACGAGCGCCTTCGCCACGCTCGATGAGGCCCTGGCTTCAGGCGACGCCATTGTCACCGAGCAAGGCAGCTATATGCGCCGCACTCGAGATGATGGCGGCGGCACAACTTCCTACGGCAGCGCGCAGGTGAATCAACTAGTGCTCATCAATCGCGGCAAGCGCCCGTTGCTGCTGCTTGCAGGCGAGGTGGTTTCCGGAGGCAAACAGGACCGAATAATAGGAAAAGACCGCATCGTTCCGATTGGCGCCGAGCCGCTTCCTCTCAGCGTCTTTTGCGTCGAGCACGGGCGTTGGACCGGCGGCTCAGATAAATTCCAGGCGTCTGGCACGATCGTACATCCAAGCGTGCGGGAAAAAGCGGCTGTGGATCAGAGTCAAGCGCAGGTGTGGGCTGCCGTGCGCGGGGCTGCGCCGATGACAAGCGCTCGCAACGGCGGCGCAGCGGGGGGAAGAATAACGGGAGCGCCCTCGGCAGCGCGAGCACCAGCACCAGCGATTTCCCAAAGCGAAGTTAACTCAGTGATCGCTTCGAATGCTCCGACGATGTCGTACAAACAGATCTACGAATCGCCGCGTGTAGGAAGATCCGTCGAGGAACTCGCAGGACAATTGCAAAAGCGGTTCGAGCGGTCGACGAAAGATCACGATGTAGTCGGCGTGGTAGTGGCATTCGGCGGCGAAGTGGCCTGGAGCGACATTTTCGCTTCCTCGTCTTTATTCGAAACGTACTGGCCCAAGCTTTTGCGGAGCTATGCCGTCGAAGCGCTCTCGCGGCCGGCCTCGCGCGAAACTGCTTCGCTCGATGACGCCCGCGACTTCTTGCGTCCAGCGAGCGGCCACGTGCGCGAAGAGACCGAACCCGGTGTTTACCGCTGGCTCGAACGGACGGAAGGACCGGCAGCCGAAATCGAAATCGAGGCCCTGGAACCCAAGCCGGTTACATTGCACTGGCTGAAGGTTCTGCGAGCAAGCTAATGAACTCTGGCTTCCATTTCGGATGCGGAATTTCTGCGGCGGCGTCTCTTATCGACCGAGGAGCTTCGCAATCGCCTCAAGCTCGCCCTTGGCCAGATCCAGATAGATTTTCGCCTTCTGAACGTCGGCGGTTTTTAGAGCTGCGTCAGCCTGGTTCAGGTCGTTCTGGAATCTCTGTTGCGAGAATGCGAGATCTTCGCGCGGTGCGTGCAACTGTCCCTGAGCCGCTTCGATACGATCTTTCATTGCGCGGGCACGGTCGAGAAGACGGTCGCGTTCTTCACGCTCAAGGGCGACCAGGTGCGCGGTTGCCTCTTCTGTCGCGCGTAACTTTTCTTCAGCAGCGCGCTCTTCTTCAGGCGAACGCGACGGTTGCGCTGCATCTTGCGATTCGGATGAAACCTGAGGATCTGAAGGCGCCGGCGCAGGGGGGTTCGCGTCTCGATCGGCAGAGGATTTGCGCGCAGGGATGTGTTTTCTTGCAGACCTGGCGTCATTGCGGACTACAGCAGAACCTGAACCCGATTCCGGTTTTATTGACGGCCCAGGGCGGGATGCGGCGGCTGAAGGAGCGGAGCTATTCGATGAGAAGAACGATCCGCTGTCGCCCGGGCCGGAATGCAGCCACCGCGGAATCGCATATTCAGCGCATGCGAGAAGCGCAATGACTCCGACAGCAACCAGCACGCTTAGTGCGAAAGTGCTGATTCCGCTTTGTGTCTCGTGTGACATTCTCTGCACCATAGGCGCGCACCGACCCGCGTTGCCTGCGTATTGGTTATCTCAAATGATAACCGACGCAAAAACGCGAGGCAACGCGCGGCGACCGCCGGCAATCTCACTTGGATGCAGAAAGTCGGCCCCCTGGCAAGTAATCACAGCGTCGGTGTGTGAAAAGTCTGAACCTGGCCAATTCTCGAATCAATCGTGACGGGAAACGGCGAGGAAATACGCAATGCGAAGTGACGGGTGTTTCGATTCGGCAGATCGCACGAGCGTGGAAGGTATCGGGACGACGGGAGCCGCTTGAAGAGGTAGTGCGGCTGCTCGAAACAGCGCCACCGCTGGAGTTGACATCCGAGTTGCTCTGACCTATTGTTTGCTCAAGATTCCGGCTAAAATCGGGAATCCATCGAGTTCCTTACCTTCTGATTCGGACGAAGCCGTCATCGCCCTGGACATATTCGTTGGCGGCTTCAAGTTGTGGAGGGCGCCAGTTGTGCGTGACCGTGGGAATTGAGTTTCGGGGATGCTGCACTTCTTAATAGTGATGCGGAGAAAAAAGAGATTTGCATGATCAGGAGGCAGTGAAATGGCCCAGTTGAATCGAAGATTCATTCAGTTGTTGTTTGTTTTGGTCGCTCTCATCCTCGTCCCAGGCATGGCTCGCGCTCAGAAGAACAAAGGAGGAGGCGGTGGTGGTTCAGCGCCGAAATCCGCGCCCGCACCACATCCGTCATCGGGCGGTGGCGGAAGCCATCCTAGTAGTGCGGGTGGCGGCGGTCACACCACCACTAACACCGGCAGCCACACCACCACAAACACCGGCGGTCACACCACTACTAACACCGGTGGCCACACTACGACTACGAACACAGGCGGTCACACCACCACAAGCACCGGCGGCCACACCACGACTACGACGACAGCGGGCGGCAAGACCACTACCAGCGCTGCAGGTGGTAAGACCACGACTGCTGCGGCAGGCGGCAAAACTACTACCACCACCGCGGGCGGCAAGACCACTACTACTGCGGCAGGCGGCAAAGCCGGCGCCACCAACACGAGCGCAACGGGCGGCAAAGCGGCTACTACCACAGCCGGCGGAAAAACCACCACTGCTGCGGCAGGAGGCAAAGCCGGCGCCACCAACACAAGCGCGACGGGCGGCAAAGGCGGCACGACAGGCGCAGCCGGTGGCAAAGGCGGCGCAACGGGCGCAGCTGGAGGCAAAGCGGGTGGCGCTGGGGGTGCTAAGGGCGGCGCCGGTGGAGGCAACAAGGCGGCAGCTCCCAAGACCGTTACCACAAAGAGCGGTGCGACGGCTCGCGTCAATTCCAACGGACACGTAACGCAAGTTCACACGGCCAAAGGCGCCACGATCAACCGCAACGCTCACGGCGGCCGCACCGTCTCGTCCGAGCACGTGAATGCGAAGGGCGAGCACGTCCGCACGGTTAGTACGGCCCGGGGCCGCGGATACGTGGATCACCGGTATTCGCGCGGAGGCCACTATTATTCCCGCCGCACTTACTGGGATCACGGCCATCGTTACGCCTACGGCTACCGCGGTTACTACTACCACGGCTACTGCTGCTACTACGGCTACACTCCTGCCTATTACTACGGCCCGGCATTTTACGGATGGGCGTACAACCCATGGGCAGCGCCAGTGGCCTACTCGTGGGGATGGGGCGGAGCACCGTGGTACGGAGCCTATGGCTACTACTTCAATCCCTATCCGGCTTATGCCAGCGCAGCTTTGTGGATGACCGACTACGTGATCAGCCAGAATTTGCAGGCTGCCTACGCGGCACAAGCCCAGGCCAATGCGAATGCTGCTGCTGCAGCGAATGCTCAGGCTATGGGTGATTATGCGGGCGGCGGACAGCAGGCGGAAAACGCCGGAGGCGGCGACAGCAGCGGACCTGCCCTTACGCCCGAAGTGAAACAAGCCATCGCTGACGAAGTGCGCGCCCAGCTCGAGGCCGAGAAAGCAGCAGCTTCCGCTCCTCAGCCAGCTGCTGGAGGCGGAGCAGCCGCAGGCGGACAGCAGAGCGCATCAGCAGGCGGAGATGCGGCACAGCAAGAAGAAGTGCCTGCCGCTCTCGATCCGAATCACCGCACCTTTATCGTTGCGACGATCCTTACCGAGCAGGCCCCCGACGGCTCCGATTGTTCTCTCTCGCCCGGCGATGTCGTCACGCGTATTGACGACAGTCCGGACGATAATAAGAACGTCAAGGTCCTGATTAGCAGCAGCCAGAAGGGCGATTGCCATTCCGGTTCGCAAGTCGCGATTGCCGTGGATGACCTGCAGGAAATGCACAATCACTTCCGCGAACAGCTCGATCAGGGTCTCAAGACGCTCGCCGAGAACCAGGGCAAGAACGGCATTCCAGCCGGTCCGAAGCCTGGCGGCCGAGCGAACCCTGAGGGAAAAGTGGAGCCTGATCTCGACGTGGAAGCGCAGTTGAACGATCAGCAGAAGGATGCCGACGCAGCCGAATCCGAAGTGCAGCAAACGGCCGGTTCCAGCCAAGGCGGCAAGTAACGCGGTTGATTGACTCGGAGTGCCGGATGCATATGCGTCCGGCACCCCGCGACTCCGCTCCAAGATTAACGCCGACTGATTAGCGCAGACCCTAACGATTCGGAACGGTTGAGACGTTGCCAGAAACTCCTATAAGCGAGGTAGCTATGGTTTCGCGGAGAGCACTAAAGTCATTCACTGTCGTAGCAATCTTATTTTCGTGTCTCGGGGCGCGTCCTTGCCGAGCGGACCAGGCAGTTGGACTCCAGAAGCAGTTGGAAACAAAGTACGCCATCACAAAGCCCACTGCTGACAAAACGGACATCGTCACCGCCGGCTCCGTTCTCATTCTGGAGAAGGATAGGTTATTGATGTACGCCACAACCACGGGCTCTCCGCCACAGAACACCTATAAGGACGGCAAGCTCTCTGCCGGCGCTTTTGCGGCACATGAGAAGGCGCAGAGTTTCGGGACCTTCATCGGTCATCCTCCACCGAAGTCCGTCACCACGCGATATTACGTGACCGGAGAGAAGTTCTGGGTCACAAGAATTGACACTCTGGCCGACGGCGTCGTTTTCACGCTGTTCACCGATGCCGTCAACGACGTTCGTTACTATTGCACCCTCAAATTTGTCTACCCGCATGGCGCAACCCCTGCCGCCGATCAGGTGCTGAGCATGGTCGGCGAAGTCCTCAAAGTCCAACAGGACGATTCGGCGGCTGCGGACAACAAGGGAGACCAGCAGCAGGCGGCGGCAGGCCAGGATCAGGGTCAGCAACAGCAAGCCGCCCAGCAAGACGCACAACCGGCTCAACCGCCACCCACCATTCAAATGGGCCAGACAGAAGACGAAGTGGTCGGCATGATCGGGCAGCCGGAAAAGAAAATCGTGCTGGGCTCCAAAGAGATTTTCGTTTACAAGGACATCAAAGTAACTTTTATCGGTGGCAAAGTAGCAGACGTTCAGTAAATCTCAGCAGATTTTCAGAATCGCGGGCACGCACAATGTGCCCGCGATTTTTTTTGTAGTGTTCTCCTGCTCGCGATTATCTAGCCATCAGCCACAGGCACTTCGGCTACTGAACATCAGCGACCTTGCCGCTTATGAAGATCACTTTCATATCCGGATAAAAGTAGATTTCTTTGGTACCTAGATTGACCTTTTTTTGCGGCGGCCCCAGAATCCCCACCACTTCGTCCATAGTCTGGCCCAGTGCGATGGTCTTGGTCGCTGGCGCTTGTCCACCAGCCTCCTGCTGCGCTGGCGGTGCAGCAGAATCCGCGGGCGCAGGTTCCTGAGTCGCACTATCGTCCGTCACCACCTCAGCGATTGTCTTCATCATATTGTCCGCGGGTGGAAACGCGCCCTTCGAAACGGGAAATTTCAGCTGTCCAAAGTAACGGACGTTGTCAAACGGGTCGCTGTAAAACAGAAAATAAACCCCGTCCTCTTTCACCTGGTAATCCGCCAGCCAAATTTTTTCGCCGCCAACGAACTTCCGCTGCGGAGTATTGGCCACTTGCTGGCCCACCGAGCTCAACGCCATGCTCCACGACATCGTGGCGCCCAGCCCCATGGAGATCGCCCCATTCTTATATGTGTTCGTCGGTGAGGCATGTGCATCCATGCTGCACATCAGCAGATTATCTTTATGCAGCGTAAGAACGGTGCCTGCCTTGGCTACATCCGATCGGTCCGCCGTCAGCGTAGTTCGCTTGAACGCTGAGCTCAATCTCTTTTGAATTTCCGCTTTCTGATCCTGGCCATACAGCGAAGGAGACGCACCCGCCAACACCAAAATCAGCATCAAGAGAATTCTTCGTCGCATGAGGTGCCTCCACTGAACCAGATTCGTTATTATGACCCGCAGGCAGGCCGATAACGTACACCGACCGGCCGCCACATTTCAATTCTTCATCGGGTTCTCAGGGCCACTCTGCCTTTTAACATTCCATTCTCATCAGCGTTCATTTTTGTCTGATCCGCCTTCAGTAGCGTAGGCTTCAGCCTGCGCCGCACGTAACAAACTTCTCGACTCAAAATGCTTGGCGCGCGTTAGTCGTGTTGCCGCCCGGCCACTTTCTCACCTCGCTCCGGTCCGCCGTCGCTGCGAGCATTTCTGCAATCGTCATCATCGCCACAGGATGATTCACCTCCTCCGCAATCTCCGCAAGCGGCACAAGCACAAATTTCCGCTCCGCCATTCGCGGATGAGGAATCTCAAGCCCCGACCCTCTCACGATATCCGAGCCATACAGCAGAATATCCATGTCGATGAGCCGTGGCCCCCTCAGTACGAGTCTCTCGCGACCCATCTCGCGCTCGATCTCAAGCAGCACTTCCATCAATCGCTCCGGCGAAAATTCCGTTTCCGCCGCAATCGCGCAATTCAAAAACCAGGGCTGATCCCTAATCTCCAGCGGTTCGGTCTCATACAACGAAGACTCTTGCGTCACGCGCACCCCGCGCTGGCGCAGTGCCGCAATCGCCCGCGCGATATTCTCCGCGCGATCCCCCATATTCGATCCCAGCGACAAGTACGCTGTATTCATATCAGCAGCTGCAATCCTCGACCATCATAAATGCAGAGGCGAAGGACAAGTGACTAGACTGGCTTCTATTACACTAATTCCCATTTGGGAATTGACGAGAGCGATAGCCTACACCTATCATCCGTCTGCGGTGAGCCCTCTCCCTGGCCATCGCTCCCTGCCGAAAGAGCGAGGAGTGCCAAACATGAACGCCCCAGCCCAGACTCGCCTGTTTTCCAAACGCGCGCAGCGACTCGTCGTTTCAGCCTCCCGAGCCGGAGTCCTGCTTCTCTTCCTCGCCTGCCTTTTCAGCTCCCGGCCGCTTACGCCCCAGAGCCCGCCCCAATTCGTTTACACAGCCGACGAGTCTACCCACATGATCTCAGCCTTTGTATTGAATCCCACCAATGGCGCGCTGACCCCCGCTCCGGGATCCCCGTTCAACGAACGCTTAGACCCGTATGCACTCGCGGTTGACCCAGCCGGCAAGTTTCTGTTCGTCGCCAACCACAGCACGAGTGACGTCTCGGCCTTCGTCATCAATCAGACTTCAGGTGCCCTGACAGAGGCGCCAGGCTCCCCTTACGACGTCGGCTTAGGGTTCAATCCTACCGTTCTTACGACCGACGTCTCCGGAAAGTTCCTGTACGTTGGGAACACACATTTTCATGACATCGGCGGAAGCTCAGGAGAGATAGATGTTTATTCGATCGACCCCGTCACCGGCGTCTTGACGCCCAGTCCCGAATCCTTAACGAGTCCTGCAGAGATCCCGTCAACCCCGCTCGCAATTTTTATGCACCCATCAGGTAAGTGGTTGTACATCATGAGTTTGTCACTGGGTGCCGACCCTGAGTCCGACGTCGTTGAGCAGTGGGGAATAAATCCAACCACAGGTGAACTCGGTTTCGGCAACGGCAGTATTTATCAGGGTCCCGAGCAAGGCCGTTCGCTCACTGGCACTCCTTCGGGCGCGTTCCTCTTTCTGGGTGCAGGGAAAAATGTCGGAGTCTTCGATACGGTCGCGGTATCGCCGGTGGATGGCTCTCTTAGTGAGGTCACAACTCTATCGCTTCAGCCGATCTTTCCCGACAGCATCACTGTAGACGCGTCCGCAAAGTATCTATTGTCGTCAATCGGAACCTACTTAATTGACCCGATTATGGGCACTCTCAGCCCCACTCCTAACAAGCTCGGTGCCAATCCTATGGTCGCCGACCGAATCGGCGAATTCGTTTTTACGGGGAACCCGACGGTCCAAGGTCCTGGCGTATACTCCTACCAAATTGACACCGCCTCCGGCTTGCTCACTCCAGCACCGGGTTCGCCCTATACGACCACCGCTATCGTTCAGGCAATCGCCGTCACAGGGACTCCCGCAGTGACCCCGGCGCCTGCTGCCAATTTTTCTCCGACAAGCCTGAGTTTCAGTTCTCAAATTGTCGGTGTGCCAAGCGCCTCGCAAATGATTCAACTTTTTAATACCGGCACAGCCACTCTGAATATTGCAAGCATCGCGATCACTGGCGCAAACATGGGCGATTTCTCGCAGACGAACGATTGCGCCGCCACTCTAAGCAGCGGCGCACACTGTACCTTTACCGTCATCTTCACCCCAGGCGGCGTCGGATCACGCTCAGCAGCCATCACCGTAATGGACAATGCGTCCGGCAGCCCGCACTCTGCCGCGCTCACCGGTACGGGAATGAGTGTCACTCCCGTGGCTGCGCTCACGCCCGCCACTTTCACGTTCCCGGCAACCACTGTTGGAAACTCGAGCTCACCTCAAGCTTTCAATCTCATGAACTCCGGAACCGGTGCGCTCGCAATTTCGACCATCGGATTCACCGGCCCCAATCCTGGCGACTTCACTCAATCGAACACGTGCGGCTCAAGCGTTCCCGTGAACATGTCCTGCACGATCACCGCCACGTTCGCGCCGCAAGCTGTTGGCCTCCGGACCGCGATGCTAAGTGTGAGCGACAACGCTGCCGGCTCGCCGCATACTGCCGCCGTAAGTGGCACGGGCAATGCTCCCTTCATGCTGGCTGCGAGCGGCCCCACCACCGCAACAACAAAGCCAGGCGGAACGGCAATGTACAGCCTGCAGTTCAGTCCCATCGCAAATTTCACCGGAACCGTCACGCTCTCCTGCGCCTCGACGCCCGCAGGAGTTCCGTGCTCGGCTTCCCCCAGTACAATCCAGGTTAAGGGATCCGTAGCCGTCCCTGTCACAGTCACTGCCATGCCGTCCGCGACGGCACTTCTCGTCCCATCGGTTCGCTTCACTCCGCTAGGCTCCACATCGCTTAGGCTCACCTCTGGAATGGCGTGCGCCTTGTCACTGGTGGGAATAGTTCTTGCGAGAAAACGCCGCACAAAGCGCGCCAGCTTCGCTCCGCGATTCGTTCACGCCGCGCTCGCGTCTCTGCTGCTCGCGCTCTGCCTCACCGCAGCATGCGGTGGAGGCGGCAGTGGAACTCTGCCTACCCCATCAAATTTCACCCTCACCGTAACGGCAAGCTCCGGTGGCGCCGTTCTGCCCGTCACCCTGAATCTCACCGTCCAGTAACCGCGAAAGCCTGCCTTTCGGCAAGGCCGTTTCGTCGCGTATACTCTTGCAGAGGTTCGTTTCTCCCTTCCTGAGGTGATTCATGCGCTGGACTCCTGGCGGCGTCAGCGGCGATATCGAAGATCGTCGCGATAGCGGTGGTGGCGGCGGAGGATTTGGAGGCGGCGGCGTTCCGTTCGGCATCGGCGGCCTTCTGGTTCTGCTCGTCCTGAGTTTCGTCTTTAAACGAGACTTGATCTCGCCTTTTCTCCATTCTGGTTCCCCGGGTGCTTCACCAGGCGTGAGCCGACCGGCTGATCCCGCGCGCACTGCGGCCGAGTCGCGCGAAGTCCAGTTCGTTTCGTTCGTCCTTGACGACGCGCAATCCGATTGGGACAAGCTGATTCCCAATTATCGCCATGCCAAGCTGGTTCTCTTTCGCGACCAGACAAACTCGCCCTGCGGCCAGGCCGGAACGGCCACCGGCCCGTTCTACTGCCCCGGCGATGAAAAGGTCTATCTCGACCTCGGGTTTTTCGACGAGCTCCGCAGCCGCTTCGGCGCCTCCGGCGAATTCGCGCAGGCTTACGTGATCTCCCACGAAATCGGCCACCACGTTCAAAAAATCCTCGGCATCGAACGCACCGTCCGAGCCGAACAGCAGCGCAATCCCGGCTCAGCCAATCAACTCTCCGTGCTTCTCGAACTGCAAGCCGATTGCCTCGCCGGCGTCTGGGGCAATTCCACCGAGCAGCGCAACCTGATCGATCAAAGCGACATCGCGTCCGCAATAAATGCCGCAGCCGCGGTAGGTGACGATCGCCTTCAAAAACAAGCCACCGGCCGCGTGATGCCCGATAAATTCACCCACGGTACGTCCGCCCAACGCGCTCAATGGTTCAAGACCGGCCTCACCTCCGGCAGCATCAAATCCTGCAATACATTTTCTTCGGGCCCATAAGAGACGAAAACTCGAGAGCGCCGTCTAATCCCATCAGCTTCCCCAATAACACCCGGGTGAATCGTCCACTATGAACGGCTCCGGCTCTCAATGAACGCCCTGATTCGCGACCTCCGCTACGCACTCCGAGCCCTCGCCAAAAATCCCGGCTTCTCGATCGCCGCAATCCTGTCTCTCGCCATGGGCATCGGCGCGAACACTTCCATCTTCAGCATCACCAGCGCGCTTCTGCTTCGCCCGCTTCCCTACAAAGACGCCACCCAGCTCGTCATCCTCTGGAACCGCTCGCCCGGCCTCGGGATCACGCAAGATTGGTTTTCGACCGCGCAGTATTTCGACATCAAGAATGGCCATTCCGGCTTCGAAGACGCCGCCATCGCCTTCGGCACCAACGATAATCTCACCGGCAACGGCGATCCCCAACGCATCGGCACAATTCGCATCTCCTCGAATCTTCTCCCGATGCTCGGCTATCGCGCCGCGATGGGGCGCCTGTTTCTCCCCGATGAAGATATCGCCGGCCACAATCCCACGGCGATTCTCAGCTACGGCACCTGGACGCGCCGCTTCGGCTCCGACCCTCACATCCTCGGCAAAACAATAGCCATCAACGGAACACCGCGCGAAGTGGTTGGCATTCTCCCGAAATCCTTCTCACTTCCGCGCGAAGTGATGCCCACTCTCTACGGTGCTGAAAATCAGGCGGAAATTCTTTTGCCCTTTCCGATGCAGCCCAATGCCGCGCAAGATCGCGACCACGAAGACTACAACATCGTCGGCAAACTCAAGCCCGGCGTCACCGTCGCACAAGCGCAAGCCGAAATGAACACGCTCACCGCCCGCCTCCGCCAGGATCATCCCAAGGAATATCCGCCCAATGGCGGCCTTACGTTTGGAATCGTGCCGCTCCAGGAACAAGTAGTCGGCGACGCCCGACGCACCTTGATAATTTTGCTCGGCGCCGTCGCGTTCGTCCTCTTGATCGCCTGCGCCAACGTCGCAAATCTTTTGCTCTCCCGCGCCGTCGCTCGCCGGAAAGAAATCGCCGTGCGCACAGCCTTAGGCGCCAGCGCCCGCCGCATCATTCGCCAATTGCTCACGGAAAGCATCCTGCTCGCGCTCTGCGGAGGCGCGCTCGGAATCATCTTCGCGATTCTCAGCGTTCACTGGATTCACGTGCTCGGCCCAAAGAGCGTCCCGCGCTTGAGCGACATCGGCGTTGACCGCCAGGCTCTGCTCTTCACGCTATCGCTTTCCATTGTTTCCGGAATTCTCTTCGGCCTCGCTCCGGCCCTCCGCATCGCGCGCCTCGATATGCACACCATTCTGAGCGACGGCACGCGCGGCTCAGCCGGCACAGGCGCCGTATGGGGACGCGGCAACAATCTTCGCCGCCTGCTCGTGGTTTCCGAACTCGCGCTTTCGGTTGTGCTGCTGATCGGCGCTGGCCTGCTGATTCGTAGCTTCGCGAGTCTCGAGAATGTCGCACCCGGTTTCAATCCGCACAACGTCCTAACCCTCGAACTCACCACCAACGGCCTGCGCTACAAGGATGGCCCCACCGTGCTCGCCGCCCACCGCCAGCTCAACGAGCGCCTCGAGCGTATTCCCGGTGTTTCAGCTGCAGGCGCCGTCACATCGCTTCCGCTCAGCGAAATGTTTGCCTGGGGGCCCATCACCATCGAAGGACGCACGCCGCCTCCCGGCGAAAATTTCATCAACGCCGATGAACGCATCGTCAGCGGCCACTATTTCGAAGCGATGCAAATCCCGCTTCGCCGGGGCCGATTCTTCAATGACCTCGACACGCCAACCACACAGAAAGTCACCATCATCGACGAATATTTCGCCCAGCAGTACTGGCCGCACGAGGATCCCCTCGGCAAACGAATCCGCACGGGTGGCCTCGATTCCAAACAACCGTGGATCACGATCGTCGGCGTGGTTGGCCGCGTGAAGCAGGACGCGCTCGACTCCGATCCGCGCATCGCTTTTTACTTTCCGCACTCGCAGTACACCACGGCAGCGATGAACGTCGTCCTGCGAAGCAATGTCGCGCCCGCCACCCTCACCTCCGCCATAAAAAAAGAAATTCGCGAGCTCGATCCCGATCTCCCCATCTACAACGTGCGCACCATGGACGAGCGCGTGCAAGAATCCCTCGCCCGCCGCCGCTTCTCAATGATGATGTTGGGACTTTTTGCCGCCCTCGCCCTGGCTCTCGCGACGATCGGCATCTACGGTGTGATGGCTTACATGGTGAATCAGGGCACGCGCGAAATCGGAATCCGCCTCGCGCTGGGCGCTACGCAAAGGAATATTCTTCATCTCATCGTGCGCCAGGGAATGATCCTAGCGCTGACGGGCGTGGCCATCGGCCTCGCTGGCGCCTTCGCGCTTACTCGCCTGATGCGCAGCCTTCTTTTTGGTGTGCGTTCAACAGACCCGCTGACCTTCGTCGCAATCGCCGCCCTGCTCACCCTGATTGCGCTTCTCGCCAGTTACATCCCCGCCCGCCGCGCCGCCCGCATCGACCCGATGGTCTCCCTGCGCTGCGAATAATCACAAACATCTCGCATCGCCTCAAGTGGCACAGGCACTCCTGTTTACCCTGAGGACCGAAGGGCCTGTGCGTCTACCCTCGCAGCACCCGTTCAAAATCTCCGAGCACGCCCACTCGCGAAAGCCACCACTCAGGCAATTTCGATTTTCTTGTGTCCCGACCACGCCAAATCACAGCCCCGCTTTCGCCGCCGACAATTTATCCACGCGCCCTGAAAATTCCTCAGCCTTGAAAATCGGCGGCGAACAAGCCCGTCCCGTGCAAACAAACGCTGCCGCCCGGCTCAACTGCGGATACTGCACATCCGGATTCGGCAATCGTCCTTCGCGCGCGTCCCACCATTCCACGCGTTTGTAACTCGAGGGATACCGCAGCGCAGCCCGGAAAAGATTCTGCGCCACCGGGTCATCCTTCTTCCCCACAATCGTCAAATGCAGCGGCGCGCTTCCCAATTCAAGATCGGCCAGCAACGCGCTCGACGCCGGCAGCCTGTAAACAACCGGCGCCGCCGCAAGATACCGCATCGCCTGCTTCGCGAAATCCTCGTACGCCGTATCCCCCGAATAGTACAAGAGCAGATTCGCCGTACGCGCCACCATCACGTTCTCATCCCGCTGCGGATGCGGTGTGTAGCTCTTATCCGTCGGCGTCTTCGAAGTAAGGAATCCTGCACCATGCGCGTCGCGAAAATTCTTGCCGATAAATTTCATCGCAGCTTCCGCGTGCGCAAGCCACTCGCGGTCACCGGTCGCGCCGTAAAGCGCAAGAAACGCGCGCGCCATCGCAATCGAATCGCCCAGATAAGGCCCGCCCGCATCCTTGCTCGAATGCCGGAACCCGCCGCCAGGTAAAGCCCGGTTCGCGATGACCCATCTCGCGCTACGCGTCGCGTCCTTCAGGACCTCCGTGTCGCCAGTCGCGTCATACAACGCCACAAGCCCCGCGATGGCCCAGCCGTTTTCGCGCGCATACTCGTGCTTATCCACGCGCGGTATGTCTTGCTTTCGCCGTTCCGCATCGCCTAACGCGAAATAATCCGCGCTGTGATGTCCCTCGATCAGGTCCGCGTCCTGACTCGTGTAGAACGCCCCCTCCGGCGAAGTGAGAAACGTTTTCAGATAACGGCGAATTTCCTGCGCCGCGTGCAAATAGGAAGGATCGCCCCATTGCGCGTAAGCCAGCGAATAGATCCGCAGATTTTCCGCCTGCATCTGCATGATTTTTTCGAAGTGCGGCGAATTCCAGTCGTATCCCATCGAATATTGGTACACGCCGCCCCACGCTGGATCGAGCAGATGAAGCTGCTCGGTCAAAGTCTGCCGCGCCATATGCTCGGCCTGCGTGTCGCCCGTTATGCGCGCGAGAGCCATCGAATATTCCACCGAGTCCCAGTCGAGATATTTCTGATTCGTGCCCCAGCTTCCCTGCGCCGCGTCATAGCCGGCGAGATAATTTGTCTTTAATTGCGCGCGTAGCCCATCCGTTAGCAGGGGGCTCGAAGGCAACTGAAGTTTCGCTTCCCCCTCCACCGACGGCCCCGGCGTGGGATCGTCAATGATCGCCTGCAGCATCGAAGCCATTTCGTCCGGCGCCAGATAGCCTTGCCGCTTAACAATTTCGTGGCCCTCCGCGTCGAACACCACCGTCGCCGGCCACCCGTAGTCTTCGTAGCGATTCGAAAGGTCCGGCCGCGAATCCTGGTCGGCTTTCACAGTGATGTAACGCGACTCAAGCAGCTTGATCACCGCGGGATCGGAGTACGTGTTCGCGTCCATCACATGGCACCAGTGGCACCACACCGCTTCGAGATCAAGAAGCACAAAGCGTTTCTCACGCTTCGCATCGGCAAACACGGCGTCAGACCACGGCCGCCACTTTAATCGCCCGTCGTGTTGTGCGTCGTGTTGTGCATCGTGTTGTTGCGCGGGTTGACGTGGAACCTGTGCTCCCCCAGTTTGAGCAAATACCGAATTGGCGACGAACATCACGAACAGACAGGCTTTAAGAATTGTGGTCATAGGCTCTGCAACATGTACGCAAATCCGCTCAAATCGGATTCGGGCAGAGTCCGGGCGGCACGCTTACAACCGCAGCGGCCGTTCCGAAAATCCCACATCCCAGAAGCGCCCGAATTTGCGCCCCGCTTCGCTGAAAACCGCAACCTGTTTGAATCCAAATCGCTCATGCAACGCAAGCGTGGCCGCATTCGGCAGCGTGTAGCCGCCAATGATGCGGTGGATGTCCTCGCCAATCGCTTCGAAAAGGGCCGCGTAAAGACGGCTGCCAATTCCGTGCCCGATCACATCGTGGCTACAGTAAACAGTGGTCTCAACGCTCGTCTCATATGCCGCTTTATTGCGAAATCGCGTGGTCCCTGCATATCCGACCACAACGTCGTTTTCTTCAGCCACAAGCAGACGATGACGGCCACTCGTGGCGAACTGCTCAAGCCAGGGTACGCGTGCCTCCACCGTATGCGGCGCGAGGTCAAATGTGATCGGCGTATGGATTACGTAGTGGTTGTAAATCTCGGTAAGTCGCGGGAGATCGCTTCGAACAGCAGGACGAATGTGGATGTCGCGCATAACGGATGGTAGTGGCGATTAATAATGCGGGTAGAGCCAAAGTGGACTGGCAGCCCTGCGCGCTTGTTCTAAGCCGTTGACACCCTCCATGCGCCAACGTAGCCTCAAATGAGTCGCGAAATCAGATGCCACGCCACTCCGAAAAATCGATTCGCAGCCGCTCAAAACGAACCTTTGCCGGCTTGCCGTTGGTTGATGTCGCCCTCGGACCCGATCCGGATCTCGACGAACCTCACGGCAAAGCCCACGGCATCATCGCCATTGGTGACGAAGCGCGCGGCTGGCTTGCCCTGGGCGGCTCAGCTCGTGGATACATCGCTCTCGGTGGCAGCGCTCGAGGCATCCTGGCCCTCGGCGGCAAAGCAATGGGCGTCGTCGCACTAGGTGGAATCTCGATCGGGCTGATTGCGATGGGTGGCTTAGCGCTCGGCGCCATCGCAATGGGCGGCCTCGCTGCAGGCGGAATTGCTGTCGGAGGCCTGTCAGCCGGTGCGTTATCTGTTGACGGTCGCGAAGGCCGCAAGAAAATCTGAAAACCTCGCCGCTAAAGTCCCCATGCGAATGTCCTCTAGCGCGCTCCCTTTTGAAAGCTTGATGGCTTCGTTGGCATCCTGAGTACCGGTGAGCTCTGCGACTCGGCCTGGCCCATTTGGAGTGCAACTTGTCCTGAGCGGAGTCGAAGGGCGGCTTGCCCTGAGGGAGCCGAAGGGGTGGCTCGCCGCCGCTTTCCTAAGCCCCCAATTGGCAACCGCCGCGCCGGTATGAATCACGCGGTGAAACCACTGGCACCGCCGAGCAAGCATCTTACTTAAAGCAGGATTGCAGGGGATGGTCGGGACCGGAGTTTTAATACACGGTTCCGCGATTAAAAATCACGGCAAGCCTTGAAGAATCAGCAATTTGAAGAATTCTAATCGGCGGTAAAAGGGGGACGGCGCAAATGCCAGTTGAACGGCTAGCTGAAAAGCGCGGGCTGGCGGCGCGGCTCATCGAAGCCGAAATGCTTGTAAGCAAGCGCTGTCGCCACGCGGCCACGTGGAGTGCGATCGAGCAAGCCAAGCTGCATCAAGTAAGGCTCGTAGATTTCTTCGATGGCGTCTTCTTCCTCGCTGAGCGAGGCGGCAATCGTATTCAGCCCCACCGGGCCGCCTGAATATTTCTGAATAATCGTGAGCATCAAGTTGCGGTCCACTTCGTCGAGGCCGTGCTCGTCGACGCCGAGCATTGCGAGCGCATCGCGCGCGACGCTGAGCGTGATGTCCCCATTCGCGCGCACTTCGGCGAAATCGCGGACGCGCCGGAGCAAACGATTCGCGACACGGGGAGTGCCGCGGCTGCGGCGCGCGATTTCGGCGGCGCCTTCGCGATCCATCGTGATGCCGAGAATTTTTGCGGAGCGCTCCACGATGCGCTGCAAATCTTCCGGTGAATAAAATTCCAGCCGGTGGACGATGCCGAAACGCGAGCGCAGCGGCGCCATGATCAAGCCCGCGCGCGTGGTGGCGCCGATCAGCGTGAAGCGATTCAGCTGATACGGATGAACCCGCGCGCCGGGACCCTGGCCGATGATCAGGTCAATGCGGAAATCCTCCATCGCGGGATAGAGAATTTCTTCGAGCGCCGGCTGCAGGCGATGAATTTCGTCGAGAAAGAAAAAATCGCGCAAATCAAGAGAAGTGAGGACGGCGGTGAGATCACCTTTTTTTTCGAGCAGCGGGCCCGAGCTGATTTTGATGGCCGAACCCATTTCGTTGGCGAGAATTTGCGCGAGCGTGGTCTTGCCGAGCCCGGGCGGCCCGTAGAGCAGCACGTGATCGAGCGCATCACCGCGATTGCGCGCGGCGTCCACGGCGATTTTAAGATTTTCTTTTACGCGCGACTGGCCGATGAAGTCTTCGATCTTCTGCGGACGCACGGTTGCGTCAAGGCGCGCGTCTTCCTCGAGCGCTTTGCCGGAAATGATTCGGCTGCGATTTTCGGTCATTCGTCGCGACCTGCGCGGGCGGATTTTTGCATCGCGGAGCTGCCGAGAATCTGGAGCGATGAACGCAGCAGTTTTTCGAAGTCGTTGCCGCTTGACGCGCGTGATTTCTCAACGGCATGCTCAACCGACTTCGTATCGTAACCAAGATTCATAAGAGCAGATGCCACGTCGTCCTCGAGCTGAGAGCGCGTGCTCGGCTTGCCCGCTTGCGGAACATCAATTACGACGAGCTTGTCGCGCAGTTCGACGACGATTCGTTCGGCGGTCTTGCGGCCCACGCCCGGAATTTTCACGAGCTGGGCGAGATCGCTTTTGCGGATTGCGGGAACCAGCTCTTCGATGCTCATACCCGACAAAATCTTCAACGCGAGCGAGGGCCCCACGCCAGACGCGGAAATCAGCAGCTCAAAACACTGCTTTTCTCGCGCTGTCACAAAACCATACAGCGTGATCTGGTCCTCGCGCACATGCGTGTGTATCAACAGGTTCGTCTCGGCGTGGAGCGCAGCGAGGCTCGCGAACGTGGAGAGCGGAATCTGCACCTGATAGCCCACGCCATTCACATCAACGAGGAGCTGATTGGGGCGTTTTTCAATGAGCTTGCCGCGAAGCGAACCGATCATGTCGAGCGATTATTCCTGAGCGTGGTCAGGGTGTCAATGTGAGCCCCGAAGGCCACAAAAAGCGTGTGCACCAAAAAGGTGCATCCGAACTGAAAGTAGAAAGTCCGACTTGATGAATATTGTCTTAATTTTCTATCGCGCCGGAACTAATCGCCGCAGCGTTGCGTATACAAGAAGAGACCGGCGAAAAAGCAGCTCGATGCGTTCGACATTCTCCGAAAATTCGGAGAGTGTTGATTTTTTACTCATCGTTTTCTCGTTGGCCTGAGCAAGCTGTTCGGTTTCGCACGCGCGGTGTCCGCATGTGGGGCGATTTAGCTGTAACGATTGCTGCAAGGCTTTTTTTATGAATCTTTTGAAATGGCGCTCGCGGTGCAGAAGTCATTGCGTCTAAGAGTTTGCAAGGGGCGAGTGAGAACAAGGAGAAATGAAAATGGAACATCGTCGAATGAATTTTGTGGTGACAATCCTGGCGGCGCTTGCTCTGGTGATTCCAATCGCAGCTCGCGCCGACGACGCAAAGACAGTGAAGCCGGTTTCCCGTGTTGCTGTCGATCTGCATAGCGCGGCAACTCTGGCCGGCAAAGATCTCAAGCCTGGGACGTATCAAGTGTCCGCGGACGGATCGAAAATGACGATCTCACGCGACGGAAAGGTAGTGGCGGAAGCTCCGATTGAGTGGAAAGACGGACAGAGCAAAGCCTCGTACACATCCGTTGTGACTGACGGCAACCAGATCACTGAGGTGCATTTTGACGGCAAGGCAAAATACATTTCTGTGACCGGCGGTACGGTAGCTGGAAAGTAAAGAACTGACGCAGCGCGGAATTTCTTGGTGGTCGCGGAATGGGCAGCGTTCGATGCAGCGAGCGCTGCCTTTTTTTTGGTGAATTGTTTCGACGCAATCAAGTAACAGGTTTCGGAACACGTCGACACGGCGTGCTGTACCTGGAAGATCGGATATGGGTGGCGCGGTGGGGTGGGGTGGGCTCTACTGCGGCGGGGATTGAGGTTACTTTATGTTTTCGATTAGGGTGACCTCGTCGATTATGCCGATTACAGCAGTATCGATTGGAGAATTGGGGCGGCCAACGGCGGTCATTGCGGAAAAACCTTCGGCGGAAAGCAGCACGCGCTCGCCAACTCCAGCATCAACAGCATCGAGAGCGATAACAGCTTCGCCACGATCGGAGCCGTCGAGATTTAGAGGCTGCACGAGCAGGATTTTGCGGGCGTGGTGCGACGGATCTTTTTGAGTAGCGACCACGTCACCGACGACTCGCGCGATTAGCATTCAGGAATTTCCGGATTCTGCTGGGATGTTGATCTCATCCACGATTCCGACGATCGTCGCCTCCGTGGGAACCTCGACGGGAAGAAACGGAAAGCTGGCTTCCTTGCCTCGGCACCAGTAGACGGTTTCTCCTGCTCCGGCGCCCACCGAGTCAAGCGCGACGATCGCTTTGCCTTTATCGCGGCCATGACGATCGATAGGCTGCACGATGAGCAGGCGCTGGCCGACGAGTGTGTCGTTTTTCATGGTGGCGACGACTTTGCCGATGACGCGGCCGAGAATCATATTTCAGCCCTACCGTAATCTTGCGTCATTTCTTTCGGGCTGCGGCGAGTTCGGCTTCGTGATGGGCGTCTAGCTGGATCGTGTCGACGATGCCGATGATGGCTGCGTCGACGGGGCGGTCTTTGCATTCGGCGGCCATGCGGGCGGAGCTGCCGGAGACGACTAGAACTGTTTCGCGGAAGCCGGCGTCAACGGTATCGACGGCGATCAGGTAGCCGGATTCGTCGCCGCCTTCGGGGTTGATGGGTTTTACGATGAGGAGTTTCTTGCCTTCGAGGCGCGGGTCTTTGCGAGTGGAAACTACGGTGCCGACGATGCGAGCGAGAAGCATTCAAGTTTTCGAAATCGAATCAAAACCCGATAACGGCGAAGATGATTCTGCGCTTGTGCGCCGAGCCTAGGCGCTTTGCCGCTTAAGCGACAGCTACTTCGCGGCTACCATCGGGGTCTTGCCGATGGGCAACACGTCCTCGAGCGACTGATGCGGCCGCGGGATAACGTGGACGGCGATCAATTCGCCTACGCGGCGCGCTGCGGCGGCACCGGCATCCGTGGCTGCTTTCACGGCAGCCACATCGCCGCGGACCATCGCGGTGACGTAGCCGGAACCGATCTTCTCCCAGCCGACGAGCGTGACCTTGGCCGCTTTCACCATCGCGTCCGAGGCCTCGATCATCGCAACCATGCCGCGCGTTTCGATCATACCGAGTGCTTCGCCCATTCTGGATCCTCCGGCAACCACTTCTGAACGTAGTCTGGTGTCCGTCCGAAAACAGGCCTGACTTATTTCAGGGACTTGTGCTATCGGCGCGATCGCTCTTTTTGTACGGCTTCATCCACGAGCGCTTCGAGTTCGCGACGCGTCAGGGTGATTCGCTCTGAATCGGCGGCATCTGCCGTGACTGGACAGTCGGGGCCGATTGACGAAGCTGTTTGAACGCCGTAACGGGCGCGCGCCGCGAGCAATTTTTCCACATCTCCGCTGGAAAGCAAGACTTGTTTGCCGATTAGTTCGGTAACAAGCGAGACGCGAGCGAAGTGCTCGGTGGTCTCCATGCGGAAAAAAGCGGAGAGAAGATCTTGCCCGTAGCAAACGACGCCGTGATTGGCCATCAGAATTGCTTCGTAGCTCTGGACGAGGGGCTCGAGCGCTTCGGTGAGTTCGCTGGTTCCAGGAGTGCCGTAGCGCGCGACCGGAATGCAGCCGAGGGAGAGAACGAGTTCGCAGAGAATCGCTTTGTTCAGGGGAACACCAGCAGCCGCGTAACCGGTGGCGGCAGGTGGATGAGCGTGGCAGACGGCATTGATGTCCGGGCGGCGGCTGTAAATCAGGAGATGCATGCCGAGTTCGGAGCTGGCATTGCGACGACCGCTCAGTTTGTGACCTTGAAGATCAGTGACAACGAGATCGTCGGGCGTCATCATGCCTTTGCTGATGCCAGTAGGCGAGGTTAGAATGCGGCGAGGGTCGAGGCGAAGCGAGATGTTGCCGTCGGTGGAGGCGACATAACCGCGGTCGTGAATCCAGCGGCCGACGGCGCAGATGTCGCGGCGGTGTTCGTCCTCGGTTTTTAGGGCGCCGGGCGAAATGGATTCAGGATACAGATTGTCCCCCAGACAAAAGCCTAATCCCGCCACAAATCACGCATAAATTCCGCGCAATTTCAGTGCGCGGGCCACGCGATCGATCGCCACAATGTATGCAGCGATACGATTATTCACCCCGTGGGTTTCCGCGTAAAGTACAACTTGATCGAAACTTTGTTCCATCACGTCTTGCAGGCGTTCATTCACTTCGCTTTCGCGCCAGAAAAAGCCCTGGCGGTCCTGCACCCACTCGAAATAGCTGACCGTTACGCCACCCGCATTGCCGAGAATGTCCGGGATGATGAAAATTCCCTTCTTCTCGATGATCGGGTCGGCGTGCGACGTGGTGGGACCGTTGGCGCCCTCGCATAGGATTTTGCAATCCACGCGGTGAGCGTTTTTCGTGGTGATTTGATTTTCGGTGGCTGCGGGAACCAGAATCTCACAGGGATGGAAAAGCACTTCCTGCGCGCTCATCTTTTCGCCACCAGCCGGGAAATCGGGAAGCGGTTTGTGCTGGCCGTAGACCCACTCGATCAGCTTTGGGATGTCGAAGCCGCCTTCGTTGTAGAGGCCACCATGGATGTCCGCAACGCCGATGATTTTGTAGCCCGCTTTGTGCATCAGATCGGCGGCCTGCGAGCCGACGTTGCCAAAGCCCTGAATGATGACGCGAGCGCCGCGACGCTGCATGCCGAGTTTCTGAACGGCTTTGTCGCAACAAATCATCAAACCGCGGCCGGTAGCTTCGGTGCGGCCTTGCGAGCCGCCGAGTTCGAGTGGCTTGCCGGTGACGACGGCGGTAGTGGCTTGGCGGACATGCATTGCGTAGGTGTCCATCACCCAGGCCATTGTTTGGGCGTTGGTGCCGATGTCGGGCGCGGGAACATCGCGCTCCGGTCCAAACCATTCGCTCAGCTCGGCCGTGTAACGGCGGGTGATGCGCTCGATCTCGGTCTTCGAGAGCTTGCTCGGATCGCAGATTACGCCGCCCTTCGCGCCGCCGAAGGGAATATTTACGACGGCGCATTTCCACGTCATCCAGGCGGCGAGGGCGCGCACTTCGTCGAGGCTGACGTCCGGGGCAAAGCGAATGCCGCCTTTACCCGGCCCGCGGATCGTGGAATGCAGCACGCGGTAACCGGTGAAGACTTCGAGCTTACCGTTGTCAAGCGGGACTGGAATGTAAACCGTGATTTCTTTGCTGGGATACTTCAGATAGCGGTAGAGGCCTTCTTCCAAATTCAGCTTATGCGCGGCGATTTCAAAGCGCGCTTCCGCAGACTGATAAACGTTTAATTCATCCTGCGCAGCCGCAGACATGAACCCTCCTGAAGGAATCTAATGAGCGTGAATGAAAGCGTTTGGAATTCGACATTGTCATAAGCAATCGAAAAAAAGCGAACAATATAGCTTATCAAGAGTGCGGGCAAGTATACGAACAGGCGTAACGCGGCGCAAGAAAAGGCTTTTTGAAAGTGGTCTTTAGACTGACACAAAACGGAACAGTAATCAGTTGTGGGAATTTTGGGTGACGAATTCGCGAAGAAGGAGGTTGGCCAGGCGGACGGTATCGTGGCGGATCTTGCCGCGCTGTTGCAAGAGATCGGAGGTGATATAAGGCAAGCCCATCCGCTTCAGTTCACTGAGCGAAGGCTTCACAATCTCGGCGCCCTGGGCGCGATAGCGGCGCAACATTTGCGGGGAGGCCGGGGTGCGATTGATCACCGCGGAGTCGAATATGCGAATGCGGGTGTGTTCGTAAATGGCGCGGACGTGATCGGCGACGGAGTAATGCTCGGTCTCGCCAGGTTGCGTCATGAGATTGGCGATGTAAACGCACTTGGCGCTGGAGCGGGCAATCGCATTTGTTACGCCTTGCACCAGCAGATTCGGAATGAGGCTCGTGTAGAGAGAGCCCGGACCGACCAGAATCAAGTCCGCGTCGTGAAGGGCTGCGAGGACTTCGGAGATCGGGCGCACGCGACACGGGACGAGACGAATGCGGCGGATTCGCTGTTTCGAGCTGGAAATTCTTGTTTCACCGGCGACGACGGAACCATCTTCGAGTTCGGCTTCGAGGGTGACGTTCTCCGTCGTCGAAGGAAAGATGCGCCCGCGAATGGCGAGCACTCGCGAGGAAACGTGAACGGCTTCCGGGAAATCGCCAGTGATATTCGTGAGCGCGGTGAGAAATAGATTGCCGAAGCTGTGGCCAGCGAGGCCTCGACCGGTGGAAAAACGGTATTGAAACAGCTTTCCGAGAAGATCCTCGTCCTTCGAAAGCGCCACCATGCAATTGCGAATATCGCCTGGCGGAAGGACACGATAGTCGCGGCGAAGGCGGCCGGAACTTCCGCCGTCGTCGGTGACGGTGACGACCGCAGCGAGATCAGAAATGGGCCTTTGAATCCCGCGTTTGGGATCGCCGATGTGCTGCTTGAGTCCGCGAAGGACTGTGGAGAGACCGGTGCCGCCGCCGAGGGCCACAATGCGAACTGGGCGGGCGCGAGGGTGCGAACTATTTTTCACGGAAGAAAATCGAGGCTAGGCGCTCGAACCGTCTCGCTCGGGGTAGAGCAATTCGGTGAATCGAGGGTCTTCCTGCAAGAAGGCGAAGTCCTCGTCATTACGGGCGTGGTAGCGATTTTCGGGGCGGAGCTGGATGGCAATTTTCAAATTCTGCATCGCTGAATCGGCTTCGCCGGTAAGGCAATCAAGCGCGGCCATCGCGTATACGATGTGGTCGGCTTTGGGAGCGGATTTGCGGGCGCGATCGAGATGTTCGCGCGCTTCGTCCCAGCGGCCCAGATTCATGAGCGCGACGCCCTGCGTGTAGTGATCCTCGGCGGATTTAGGCGAGGGGGCGGGCAGGCGCGAGATGCGCTGTTCGCAGATGCGAACATGAACTTGGGCGCGATCGCGGAGTTCCTTGCTGGGGCCTTCCAAGGCTCGCTCGAGGGACTGTTTGGCGCGCTGAAACTTCTGTTGTTGAAAGTACTTAAGCGCCTCTTCGTAGAATTTGAGCTGAACCAGTTTGGCGGCGGCGTCAGGGTCCGGGGGCATCATTTTCGCCTTGGCACCCGTCTTCAAGCTCTTTGTTTTCAGCATCTTCTGGCTGCTTCGCGGCGAACGAGAAGTGCGGGCTACACGATGCTTCACGTGGTGGCTCCGATTACTGTCGAGGAAACATAGCAAAGTCGCGCACTTGCGTCAATGCAGGGCTCAAGGTAGGTGACATGGTGATTTTTGGCGAATTGGACACAGAATGTCATTCCGGGGGTGAATTCCTGCTAACTGGCAGTACGGTGGAGAGTTGTCAATTGCGAAGCAAGGGGTGGCGGTCGCGTTGGCGGTGGTGCGAGCCTGTGCTATAAGTAACCTCGGCTGCAAAACTGAGGAAATTGTGCCGTTTATTAATTTTCCCGCGCGCGAAATTAACTGCAAGCTTGTCTACTATGGTCCCGGCCTGGGCGGGAAGACCGCGAATCTGCAGTGGATCTATGAGCACACGGGATCGAATCAAAAGGGAAAGATGGTGTCGCTGGCGACTGAGACGGATCGCACTCTTTTCTTCGATTTTCTTCCGCTCGACCTGGGAACCGTGCGCGGATTTCGCACTCGTTTTCATTTGTATACCGTTCCGGGGCAGGTGTTCTATGAGGCGAGCCGGCGATTGATTTTGAAGGGCGCGGATGGGGTGGTGTTTGTCGCGGATTCGCAAGAGGAGCGGCTTGACGCAAACCTCGAAACACTCGACAACCTGCGGGAACATCTGAAGGATCACAATCTGAATTTCGATACGATTCCTTACGTGTTGCAGTTGAACAAGCGCGATCTGCCGAACGTGTTGCCTGTGGATGAATTACAGAAGCAACTCAGCGTGAAAGGCGAGCCTTCGATGGAAGCTGTGGCGGTTACCGGGCAGGGCGTGTTCGATACGCTGAAGGAAGTTGCGAAGCTGGTGCTTGCGGACCTTAAGAAGAACGCGTAGGCGGCATCACTTATAGTGTTTGAAGGTCACCTCGATTGGAATTTCGACTTCCAATTTTTTCCCGTCGGCGGATTTCCCCGGAGCGAAAATCCAGGATTTGAGTGCTTGAATGGCTTCTCCTGTCAGCCCAAGAGGCATGGACTTCTTAACACTTATATCGCGGGCGCGACCATCGAGCCCGATAAGAGCCGAAAGGACGACGGTCCCTTCGATTTGGGCGTCAGCAGCATCGCTTGAGTACCGCGGGCTGGCACAATAGACACACTTCGGCGCAGAACCCTTCTGCTGGACCAAATGATATGAGTCGATTTCATGCTTCGGCCCAACAACTGTATCCAAGCGAGCCTTCATTTCATTGGATAGCGGTGCCGTGGCAGTAAATTCGGAGATCACGTTTCCATTGCCCACTCGCACAGCTTGCACCCCAATGCTCAGCTGATTGTTTGCATCAGTTAGAAAGCCGACCAGAAATGAGTCGACGTGGAGCTGCGAGGCTAACCACTGAGCAGCTTGCTTGTTGCAAATGACGGCGGGCGCAAGATGATTCTGTTCGATAGCCGTTTGCACCGCGTCTCTATCGCGAACGGAGAGACCCGGGAAATCGTTGCGCAAGCTCTTGCTCAGGCTGTCCGCAAAGTCCTGACCAAGTGCACTGAGGCGTGCACGAGGGCCGCAGAGATCGAACACCACTACGTCATGTGTATGACCATTTATAAGAGCATTTGCTATTTTTTGTGTGAGCTCCGGTGGAGAGGGTTTAGGGTCCTGAAACCTTAAATTGAAATTGCCCGGCAGAACAAGAAGAACGCCGACCAACCAGCAAGCCGCACGGTGGTTAAGTCTCCGACAAAAAATCACAAGCGATTCCAGCAAATAGGAGCCGCCATAACTTCTACGCCATGGCGACGCCGCCGCGGAAGCTGGCGACGGCTTTGGCTTCGTCGGTGTAGGTGGGGATGGATTGGATTAGGCGTGTGAGTTCGAGAACTTCGCGGACATGTCCGGTGGGATTCAGGAGCTTCAGGCTGCCGGCGTTGCGTTCGAGCGTGACGAAGGAGCGAACCAGAGTACTGATGCCAGAGCTATCGACCTGCTGAACGCCAGCGAGATTGACGAGAACGTCGCAGGGGGTGGTTTCGGCGAGGCGGCGCAATTCGGCACCAAGTGCGTCATTGCTGTTGCCGATTGTAATACGGCCCTGCAGATCGAGGATGGTGACGTTTCCGGACTTACGCGCGGCAATTTGCAGGCCCATGTCCCCTCCGCCCATTCAGAATACTGGCGCAATGCTGGTGGCTGCCGAGTGCGCATTATAACCCCGCAAGTGCTTGAGTAAGCAAGCGATCGCGAGTTGCCGGCGCTGCTACCCGCCAAAGATCAGCGGACACAAAAAAGGGAGGTGAAAGCCAAGCGGCATTCCACCTCCCGGGGTGGGTGGGCTCGTTGCGGGATCGTCCTTTGGGTGGTACTTCCGCGTCTGACGACCCAGCAACCCGGCAAGAAGCCGGTGTCCACGGATTAATTCTGGAATACCACGAGGGAAGAAATGGTGTCAACGCTAATCGTGATGAATTGCGGCGGGAAGAGGCGAGTGACAAGGCTTTTCTTGCGCAACCGGACCGCGGGGTTGATCCAATGTATCGCGAACCTTACGGGCTAAGTTGCGGGGGGAGTAGGGCTTTTGCAGCACCGGAAGGCCTTTCTGTTGCGCCTTTTGAAGCGAGGCGATGTCAGCGCTGTAACCCGTTGCAAAAATCACGGAAACATCGGGTTTTATCTCGCAGATGCGCGAGTAAATTTGCGGGCCGCTGAGCTTCGGTAGGACTACATCCAGGAGGAGAAGATCGATTTGGTCGCGGCGGCTTTCAAACTCATGCAGCCCTTGCTCGCCGTCGGAGGCGAGAATCACCTTGTAGCCGAGGTTCGTGAGAGTTTCAAAAGCGAGCTCGCGCAGGCCGGGATGATCTTCGACAACGAGAACGGTCTCGACACCGCCGCGAACGGGTTGCGTGTCCTCCACGGTTTCAACGGATTTGGTCGCGAGCGGGGCGGCCGGAAAATATGTACGAAATGTAGTTCCGACACCCAGTTCGCTATACACATGCGTAAATCCGCCGTGTTGCCTGACGATGCCGTATACCGTGGCGAGCCCGAGACCGGTGCCCTTGCCCAGTTCCTTGGTGGTGAAGAACGGCTCGAAAATGCGGTCGATGGTGGCCGCGTCCATTCCCGTTCCCGTGTCGGTGACAGAAAGCATCACGTAGTCGCCGGGGCGCGCGAACGGCTGGTGAGCACAGTATTCCGTATCGAAGATGACAAGCGCGGTCTCGATGAGCAAGGAGCCACCTTCGGGCATGGCGTCGCGAGCGTTGATGCAGAGATTCATCAGTACCTGTTCAACCTGGGTGGGGTCGGCCCGAACCAGGGAGAGAGATGGAGCGAGGATGGTCTTGATTTCTATATTGCTGCCAATCACTTTTTCGAGGAGGTTGAGAGTTTCGGTGACGCTCTGGTTCAGGTCAATATTGCGCGGTTCGAGGATTTGGCGGCGAGCAAAAGCCAGGAGCTGACGAGTGAGCGCGGCTGCACGCTCCGCCTGCTGATGGATTTTCTGAAAATGGCGGCGGAGGCGAGCGCCTTCCTCCGTCTCTTCCATGCCGATGTCGGACCAGCCCATGATGGCGCCGATCATGTTGTTGAAGTCGTGGGCGATTCCCCCAGCGAGTTGGCCAATGGCTTCGAACTTTTGCGCTTGTAAGAGTTGTTTTTCGAGAGCGAGGCGTTCAGTAACGTCTTCGACGATGACTTCGGCACATTCGCCGTTCTGCTCCGGGTCAATCACCCGGCGCCCGCTGAGTCGCACAGTGATGATTTTGTCGTCTTTGCGTTTCCATTCAGCAGTGGCCTCGATACCGCCACTGGCTTTGTATTTTTCGCGGAGTTTCACGGCCACTGAGGCATCGCGGTAAAGCGCCGTAGTATTACCTGTGGCAAGAACTTCTTCAGCGGAGTCGTATCCCAGCATGCGGACAAACGCAGGATTCACGGCAAGAAGGTCCCCGTCGGCGGTGACCCAGAGCATTCCGTAAGTTGCGTTTTGGACCAAGCCTCGATAGCGACTTTCGCTGGCACGGAGCGCTTCCATGGCTCGGGTTTCGGCGTCGCGCAATTCCTTTTCTTCGCGCGCTCGAATCAGGGCAGCGGGAAGCCGCGCCAACTGGTCTTTTAAGACGTAGTCGGTAATTCCTTCCTTGATGCATTCGACGGCCAAGCGATCACCGAGGGTGCCGGTAACAAGAATCAAGGGAATATTTAGGCCCCGCTGTTTGATCTCGGCTAGGGCGTCCATTCCCGTCCAGCCAGGCAGGCGATAGTCGGCAATGACGACGTCAAACGGCTTTTCAGTCAATTTCTGGACGTAAATCTCTCTAGTCGCGACCGTATCGACTTCGACGTGAAGCCCGGATTTCTTCAGCTCACGAAGGCAGAGCTCCACATCGTCCTGCTCGTGCTCCACCTGGAGCAAGCGCAGCGGCGATTTTGCTCGAAGAGGTTCTTTTTCGAACGAGGTCTCCGACATCACGAGCGAAACTCCTATGAAACCGAAAAAGCGGAAGCGGGTGGCTTGCTGTTGACAAGCAACCAGTACATTCCCAACTGCTTTACGACATCTTGAAACTCCGTGAAATTCACCGGCTTTTGGATGTAACTGTTCACGCCGAGCTTGTAGCTTCTTGCTACATCACGTTCTTCCTTCGAGGATGTGAGAAGGATCACGGGTATAGCTTTTGTCCGGGTGTCGCTTTTGATCTGTTCCAAGACCCCGATTCCATCGATTTTCGGCAATTTTAGATCGAGCAGAATCAGCCGGGGAGGAGCGTCGAACTTCCGCGTGGAGTAGGCGCCGCGGCAGAAGAGGAAATCCAGAGCTTCGGCGCCATCCTGCAGATGGCGAATGTGATTGATCAATTTGCTCTTCTCGAGAGCGTGAATCGTCAACTCTGCATCGGCAGGATTATCTTCGACCAATAAGATCTCGATGGCTTCAGGCACGACTTACCTCCAAGGGTTGGGGCGCTGGTGCGGTGGCTGGCCGGGTGCCAAGTGAAAAAAAGAATGTGGCGCCACGATCTACTTCGGATTCGGCCCAGACTTCGCCTCCGTGCTTGCGAACGATTCGTTGAACGGTAGCCAAGCCGACGCCGGTGCCCTCGAAATCTTCCTGGCGATGAAGGCGCTGGAAGACTCCAAAGAGCTTATCGGCATACTTGGGGTCGAAGCCCACACCATTGTCGCGGACAAAGATCGTGGTGGGGCCAGCGGAATCGCTCTTGCCGATCTCGATTACGGCGGGCTGGCGGCTGCGGGTAAATTTGAGCGCATTGCCAAGCAAATTGTTGAAAACTA